>ERZ1292629.719-Hain-H43-01um-R1-719-length-36249-cov-7_pt1 | contig 36249 bp, 32 predicted proteins | sample MGYA00564399_ERZ1292629 | MGnify/ENA primary metagenome ERZ1292629 (study PRJEB36523, sample SAMEA6512636) | groundwater metagenome | collected 2019-01-08 | study: AquaDiva: Metagenomics assemblies of 32 groundwater samples
TGCCGGGGATCACCATCTACAGCGCAAAAACCTTGCACGAGGTCGTTGATTTTTAAAATACCAAACGGGTGCGCGGTGAGAAAAAAGAAAAAATCGAGCTGACCAAAGTGCCGCAAACTAAAGTCACGCCGAGCGCCGCCGAAACGCAGTTTTCGCTCGAAGATATCCGCGGACAAGAGTCTGCCAAGCGCGCGGCAATCATCGCCGCGGCGGGCGGACACAACCTGGGGCTCTCAGGGCCGCCGGGCACGGGCAAAACTATGCTCGCGCGCGCGTTGGCCTCGATTTTGCCGCCGCTTTCGTTTGATGAACTGCTCGAGGTAAACGGCATCCACTCGGTCGCGGGCACGCTGCGTGGCGAGCTCTTGACCATGCCGCCCATGCGTGCGCCACACCACACCTCATCCTATGTTTCTATCGTGGGCGGCGGAGCAAACCCCCGGCCGGGCGAAGCAACGCTTGCGCACCGCGGGGTACTCTTCCTCGATGAATTTCCCGAGTTTGATCGCCGGGTCATCGAGGCGTTGCGTCAACCGCTTGAAGACCGTGTCATCTCAATCTCGCGCGCCAAGGGCACCGCGCTTTTCCCCGCGCGCTTTACGCTCGTTGCCGCGATGAACCCGTGCCCCTGCGGCAACTACGGGCACCCCGAACTCACCTGCACCTGCTCGCCCGTGTCGCTTGAGCGCTACCGCAGAAAAATTTCGGGGCCTATCGCCGACCGGATTGATATGTGGAGCGTGATGGGGCCGGTCGAGCTTGGCGAGCTCGGCAAAAGAAATAAAGAGGGAACTGAAACAAAAGCCGCGCGCGAAAAAGTATTGAAAGCGCGCGTCCGGCAAGAACTGCGCTTTAATCAAGCGGGCAAAACCAACAGCGACCTTTCGCCGCGCGAGCTTGATGAATTGGTGCCCATCTCGCCTGCGGTTCGAGCAACCTTAGAAAAAGCGGGGGAGCGCTTGGCACTCTCACCGCGCGCGTTTCATCGTGTTATTAAAGTTGCGCGCACGATCGCCGACCTCGACGACGCGGACGAAATTTCAGAGTCGCATATCCTTGAAGCGCTGCAGTACCGCGAAAAGAAAAATTAGTGAGCGAACCCTACTCCTTTCATGTACATTCCCAAGACTCTTGTTTGAGATGGTAAATACCACCAACTAGGGAAAAACATTCACGAGATGTGAACGTAGAATCATACATCAATATATAAAACATAAATGACGAGTCTATTTTCACAAACCCGTCATTATATGCAACAGAGTTACTGCTTAACGACAGACTCCGTTCGCCCTCTTCGATTTGCACTCATTACAGAACTCTCCTGTAGAAGGTCTGTCAAAACGGACATCGAAGTCCGAAACAGGCCAGTTGGAGCAGTTGGAGCAGAAGTGCCAGGTATCGTTACCCTTACGCCGTCTGAATATAGCCATGGTATTTCATGGATTGCTAACGCGGGGGCGCTTGTGATAAGCTGAAGCAACAGGTAAAGAAGCTTCGTAGTGACCTAAGTCGACCCAAGAACTCGCATGTTCTTGTGATCACAGAGACTTATCACCGTTAAGCCCCCGAGAAAGCTACTCTTACAAGGGTAGCTTTTTCGGTTGCTCAACAGAGCACCGATCGCTATCCCTTACTTATTTCTTCCTGTTCATTGGATTCATGTTTATCGCTCTTAAAATGCTTGCTTGCGAAGTCTGAAATCGCACTCGTAACTTTCTTTAAATCGGAACCAAGCTCATTGTCGAGAATAGCCCTAGTCAATATTTCAGTTGGGAGAAGGAGTTTTACTTCACCCCCAGCAAAAGGAACGGGAGTATAGTCGCCATCTGCTTTTATGGCTATACCCTGTTTAGTTCGCTGTTCTTTCTTCTTTTGCACATGAGATGTTTCCGTTTTTTGTTTCCTCCTCCTTACCAGAACTGAACCCTGCTCAACCAAACCAGCAAACTCACACAACTTCAGAAACGCAGGAACCGCAGATTCCGCTACTCTCTTCGACAACGAGTAATTGTGCATGAACTCATTCGCCAAGTCATCTTTGGGAAGTTGATACGGCTTCTCGACCGCAGTAAATAATCCCTTGTATGCCTCTTTGACTGATGCTTCAACTTCTTTATTCCGCGCCTCTCCCTTTAACTGAAACTTTCTTGCTAGCTCAGTTGGCTTGTCATTTTCATCGACCAACTTAAGAAACCTCAGTACATTCATAGCAAGGTAGGCATCGGCGTCGCCAAAGCCATACGACTTAAAATATAGAGGGGAAACGTTCTGTAGGCTTCTTTCAGAAACCAATTCCAAAACCTTCTCCATTTTTGAGGCGCTAAGATATGGTACTGTCTTTGGTTTTTCTTTCTCATTCATAGCTTTATGATTAATGTTTTGTAACACCGTCAGTATAGCAAACCCACAAACCGTGTCAAGCCATGAAATGTAGTATCAATAAGTGGCTCAAAGTAAGGATATTTCCGTGTTTGTGTGAAAATGTACTGTGGACAGTGGTATCTTACAGTATACCCATTTTATGCACAAGGATCGTATTTGTGGGACTCCTATCCTAATGGTTGGTATGCAAAAAAACTTACTACCAAGTACCGCGAAAAGAAAAGTTAAAAAAAAACGGCAAGGGGGATTCCCTTGCCGCTGCCGGTTACTGCCGGCTAGTAGTATCGCTGGTTACGACGCGGTCGCGCCGGTCTGCGAGGTCTTCGGGTCGGCAACGTGCGGGCCGACGCCGTTCTGCTGCTTGGTCAGATCGTTGCTGATGATCACCATCTGGCTGGCGAGCTTGCTGGCCAGGTCGCGGTTGTGCAACTTGTCGTCCTGCAGGTACTTGACGTGCTGGTCGATCGCGACCTTGACCTCGGCGACGTGCTCGGGCTTGAGCTGCATGAACGGGATGATGCCGATGAGGCCGGTCGACTTCGTGTAAGAGTCCATGGTTTTCAGATCGCCGAGCGCGGCGAGAGCCGAAAAAACGGCGAGGTGCGGGGCAACTCGTGAGATCTTGGACTGCTGCGACATTGGAAGAACTTCCTTCTGTTAGAGTCTCTCTTCAGAGAGACAAAAACTGCCTGATTGGCAGCCAAGGCAGAGTAGCATGGCGTAAAAATCGTGTCAAGAACTACCTTCTAAATGGGTTGGCTGCGCCGCGAACTTCGAAGTGGAGGTGGTTGCCGGTTGATCTGCCGGTGGAGCCTACTTTCGCTATAGGCTGGCCTTTGCTCACCTGCTCGCCAACCGAGACGAGTACCGCGCTTGCATGCGCATACAGTGTCTGTGTGCCGTTGTCATGCTTGACAACGACATAGGATCCATAGCCGCCATTGTATCCGCCCGAGCGCGCAACAATAACAGTGCCTGCTGCTGCTGCAAAAATGCTCGTCCCTGTCCGCGCGCCGATATCAATGCCGTTATAGCCGTGGATACCTTGTGTCACAACACCGCCATCAACAGGCCAACCGTAGTAGCCTTGGGCTACGGGAGGACCTCCGGCGCTGCGCACCGCAGCGGTAGAACCAGACGATCGCGGCGCCGGTGGAGCCTCAATCACGCCATTTGGAACAATAATAGTTTCTCCAACGGTAAGTGCTGCGTCTGTGGCAAGTTCGTTATAGCTTGCGATGTCCTCAAGATCTCCTTTGTATTTTTTAGCAATAGAGGCAAGGGTATCTCCCTTTGCCACCACGTGCTGAACACCCGTGATAGGGAGGATAATGAGTTCCTGCCCCGGGTGGATGACTCGCCGCTCAATGCGGTTGGCGCCGGCAATGGTACTTACTGAGACATTGTACATTTCGGCAATTTCGGAGAGTGTGTCGCCCTCGCGCACCGTGTAGACGCTAATCTGTCCTGAATTTGATACTCCAGAAGTCTCCACCAAATTACCCAAGACGCTCCCATCGGCAAGCAAGGCCGAACCATCGACAACGGTGATGTCGGCCCCGCCGATGGCGGGGTGCGGATCTATATTTTTTGCGGGGGTTAAGAGTGGCATCGTCTGCGAGTTAAGCGGCGTACCTGATGCTTGCAGCTCTTCCGCCGTGCTGTTCAGCAGACTACTGAATGAAAAAAACGCCGCCCGGGCAAGGAGCGGCACAATGAGGATAGCAAGCAGACTCCCCACGGTAGCGAGCTTGTAGAATAACGATTTTTTTGCCTTCTTCGAGGAAAACGGCTCAACTGTCGGAGAAGGGTCTATTTTGTGAGAAGCTATAAGCCTTTTTAAGCGAAACCTCGGTATGTTCGGGAAGAAAATGGCTTAACAGAGCCATTTTTATATTCAGTTCATGCGGTACAAGCTCAAGTCTAACCGAGTTTAACCCCTATGGTCAACTACTTCGTTTGGCGCCTGTGGATAAGGGAGGGAACTTGCCAAAATAGCTATATTTTACAATGCTATTTTGTGGTATGCTGAGATAAATGCCCTCCACCGACAAGCTCAATGACGCTCAAAAAGAGGCCGTGCTTCATACCGAAGGGCCGCTCCTTATCCTGGCCGGAGCCGGCGCGGGGAAAACTCGCGTCATCGCACACCGCATTTTGCAATTGGTGCTCCAAGGGATTGCCCCCGAGCGCATCTTGGCCATTACCTTTACCAACAAAGCAGCGGGCGAAATGCGCGAGCGGGTCACACAGCTCCTTAAGGCAGAGCGGTCGCCGTTTGTATCGACATTTCACTCGCTCGGACTCTCTATTATCAAAGAAAATTATCGGCTGCTCGGCTTTAGGCGGTTCCCCGTCATCTACGACCGCGCCGACTCGCTACGCAGCATGAAAGAAGCACTTAAGTCGCTTGGCGCCGATGAAACATTGACCCCGGGTGCGGTGCTTGCGGCGGTGTCGCGCTCAAAAGGCGAAGGGATAACCGGCGAAGCATTTGCCGAAAGTACGGAAAATTCGCGGGAGCGGCTCATTGCGGCCGCGTGGCTTGCATATGACCGCACGCTCGCCAAAGACCAAGCGCTCGATTTTGACGATCTTTTATTGCGGGCAAATAATTTTTTGCGCGCGAACGAAGCAATTAAAAAACAGTATCAAGAACGCTGGCCCTACCTCCACATCGATGAGTATCAAGACACCAACGTTGTGCAAGCGAGCTTGGCCGAACAACTGGTGGGGCCACAAAAAAATATTTGCGTGGTCGGCGACATTGATCAAACGATCTACGGCTGGCGCGGAGCGCAGATTGCCAATATTTTGTCGTTTGAAAAAAAGTTTCCAGGGGCAAGGGCCGTGATGCTCGAACAAAATTACCGCTCGACTCAAAATATTCTTGCCGCCGCAAATGAGGTCATTGCAAAAAATGTCTACCGCCGCGATAAAAATCTTTTTACTAAAAATGCCGAAGGGCCGCTGTTGTCGTTGTATCAAGCCTTCGACGAAACCGATGAGGCGCTGTTTATTGTCCGGAAAATAAAAGAGCTGATGCGCGATGAAAAAATGCAGCCCAAGGATTTTGCCGTGTTGTATCGAGCCAATTTTCAATCGCGCGCTATCGAGGAGGCAATGCTTGGTGCCGGGCTTCCGCACCAAGTGCTTGGTACGCGTTTTTTTGAGCGCAAAGAAGTTAAAGACACGCTCTCGTTCGTACGCGCGGCGCTGTTTGAAACGCCGGGAGACATCGCGCGCATTGCAAACGTGCCGCCACGCGGCATCGGCAAGGTAACGCTCTTGGCGATTCTCTCGGGCAAGCAGATAGGCGGCGCACTAGGCGAAAAAGTCGCACTCTTCCGGCGGTTGCTCGCGCGCATCAAAGAGGCTGCGGACACGCTGCCTCCCGCAAAACTCATTACGTTTGTGATCGCCGAGGCCGGGATTGAAAAAATGCTCAAAGAAGACAAGGTTGAAGGGCGCGAGCGCTTCGAGAACTTGCGCGAGCTGGTGTCGCTTGCGGCTCGGTTTGACCGAGCCGGCCTGAGTCCTATCGAAGGCCTGACGGAGTTTTTAGAGTCTGCGACTCTCGCGAGCGACCAAGACGAGCTTAAGGACGACAAAAATGCAGTGCGACTCATGACCGTCCATGCGGCGAAGGGGTTGGAGTTTCCGCACGTGTTTATCGTAGGACTTGAAGAGGGGCTCTTCCCCTATGAGCGCGACGACGAGAGCGCGCATGACCGCGAAGAGGAGCGCCGCTTAATGTATGTGGCGCTGACACGCGCGCAAAAAAAAGTGTATATGAGCTATGCCGCATATCGTACGATCTTCGGCTCAAAAAACGCAACGCTTCCTTCGCAATTTTTGACCGACATACCCGCAGCGCTCATCGAGTGGGAAGCGCCCGAGCGCATCGGCAAAACTATATACTTAGACTGACCATGCAAAAGAAAAAATCTCTCGGGCAGCATTTTTTGCACAGCGCGCACTACCTCGCACTCGTTGCGGATGCCGCACATATACAAAAAAATGAAACCGTGATCGAAGTCGGGCCGGGCGACGGTGCACTGACGACCGAGCTTCTCGCGCGCGGCGCGCGCGTGGTCGCGATAGAAAAAGATTCGCGGCTAATAGCCGTGTTGCAAGAAAAATTTGCGGAAGAAATTGCCGAAAAAAAGTTCAAACTGGTCGAAGGAGATGCACTGGACTTCGAAATATCGAAGTATTTAAAAAAGTTTAAAGAATATAAGATAGTGGGGAATATCCCGTACTACATTACCGGCGCGCTGCTCAAAAAATTTCTCACTGCACCGAAACAGCCCTCGACGTTGGTGTTTTTAGTGCAAAAAGAAGTTGCCGAACGCATCGCCCGTTCGAGGAAAGAATCTATCCTCTCTCTTTCGGTGAAAGCATACGGGGAGCCGCGCTATGTCAAAACCATTCCCCGCGGGGCCTTTTCTCCGCCGCCAAACGTCGACTCGGCGATCCTTGCCGTCGAACATATTTCGCGCAAAAACTTTCGAAACGCCGCGCACGAAAAAAAGTTTTTCGAGCTGGTGCGAAAAGGCTTCGGCCAAAAACGCAAACAGCTTAAAAACAACCTGCAGATCAATTTAGCTGACGCGCATATCCCTGAAACTGCGCGCGCCGAGGATGTGTCTTTGGAACAGTGGCTCATACTGGCAAAAATAAGCTGAAGCCTTGAGAGAGCGGTTATACTATAGATATGCCACGCCGCTATTTGCCGAGCGCTCAATTTGTTTTACTGACGGGGTCGCTGTTTCTCTCGGCAGGGCTGATCTACGCCGCGCAGATGTATACCAAGTCGGCATACAAAAGCGCGACGCTTACTGCCGCCTCCGGGCAAAATGCCGAGCAGCGCGACTGGGAGCGCATGCTTGAGGACATCCAAGCGCAGGATCCGTCCTATTCTCTGCCCGAACCTCCAAGCGAAGAGAGCATTTCCGCGCTTCTTGATGCGGCACAAAGCACCAACTTGACCGACACCATCGGCCGCACGCTCCTTATTAACCTCACGGCGGCCAAATCTCAGGGGTTAGGCGACGATATCCCGACCCAAGAGCAGCTCATCGCCCAAGCGGCGGCTCAATTGCCGCCAACCGCCGGCACCAAAAGCTACACTGCCGCCGATCTTATCGTAGCTCCCGCAGGGGAAGAGGGGGTGCATGCCTACGGCAATGCGGTTATCACGGCACTGGTCGCTCATCCGGATACCGAACCGCAAAAAACCATGGTCACCATCGGCATGGCGACCGACTCGGGCGATGCCTCATATCTAAACGGCCTTTCGGCGATTAAACAAGAGTATGACGGGCTGGCAGCAGACTTGCGCGAAATCCCCGTACCACAAACGCTCGTGCCTCTGCATCTGCAGCTCATAAATAACTTCGCGTATGCCGCAAGTTTGTACGCAAACATGGGGACGGTGTTTACCGACCCGTTGCGCGCACTTTCAACATTGCAAATGTATCAGGCAAAGAGCGATGAAATAGGGCGAGTGTTCACAACTATCGCGCAGCAGATGAGCTATGACGGTATACTTTTTACTAAGGACGAGCCGGGCAACGCCTGGAACGCCCTCCTTTCTGTGCAGTAGAACGCATGATTAAAAAAACACTATATGTAGTCGTCGGCGCACTCGTACTCATAGCGCTTATTGCGCTCATGTGGCTCTGGATCGCTCCAAAACAACAGGCGCCGAGCGGCACGGGTACGTTTGGCTCGGCCAGTGACCGCTCGGGCAGTGGCACGACCGGTGCAGGCGCGGGGACCAACCTTGGGACATCGCTCGGCCAAACCGGGCAAAAGGGGGGGCGTTCATCTGGCGGGTCGACTGGTCAAAGTACCACGGGCTCGGGCGGCGGCGTGGGGGCGGGGATCACCACTGGCCCGGGCGGGGTCAGCATAACGGGTGGAGGAACCTCTCAATCCTCGGGCATAAGTGGGGTAACCTGGGTCAACAGTGGTGCTGGCGGAGCGCTCTCAGGCTCGGGACGGGTATTTACGCCGTCTGAAATCAATCAGCTTAATAGTGCCAATGGCGGCTTGCCTAATTTGATATCAAGCGGCAGCGGCCAAGGCGGCATTGGGCTTGGCACCGCGCTTTTGGCCGCAGGCGTTACCGGGGCGCTCACCTGCGGAGCACAAGCACTCTTTGCAACCGGTGCTGCCTCAGCGGGCGGAGCTACCGCAGCCGGGGCTGTAGGGACAGCGGCAGGTTCTCCCGGAATCTTATCCAAAGATATCGGTGCGCAAGTACTCCTTGGGTTTATTGCAACGAATCAATCCACCCAAACAGGTGTCAAAATTGCACAGGAACAACGCTCTTTCTCGGCTTGTATCCTCAACACCATCGCCAAAGTTGCGCTCCAGCAGATGACCGCAAGTATCGTCAACTGGATTAACTCGGGCTTCAACGGCAAACCCGGCTTCGTGCAAAACTACCAACAATTTTTCACCAATGTTGCCGACCAAGCGGCGGGGGAGTTTATCCGCGGCTCGGGCTTGGCATTTTTGTGCAGCCCGTTTCGCCCGCAGGTGCGCATCGCCATCGCCAAAGCCTATGCCAACCGCAACGCGCAATCCTGCTCGCTCACCTCGATCATGCGCAACGCCAATAGTTTTATGAACGGCAACTTCTCCTCCGGCGGATGGCCCGGGTTCCTCACCTTTACCACGGCGCCCATCAACAACCCCTATGGGTCATACTCGTACGCGCAAATCAGCCTCGGCAACTATCAGGCAAACAAAGTCCTCGAGCAATCGACCCGGCTTGCGCAAGGACAAGGATTTTTGCCGGTCACCAAACAAAAAGATTGCCAACTCGTGCCGACATCCGACGGATCAGGCGCTCCACGCGAAGTGTGCAGGGAGGTCATCGTAACTCCGGGCAAGACAATCGCCGACTCAATCAGTAAAACGTTGGGACAAGGGCAGGATCAGCTAGGGCTTGCCAACAGCATCGACCAAATCTTGAACGCGCTCGTCACACAGCTTATGACCCAAGCACTTTACAACGGGCTTGCGGGCAACAATTCGGTTGGTGTTGACCCAGCACAGCAAGCGGCGCTTAACCAAGCGCAGGCGCTGCTTAACGAAATGCAGGCTACCGCGAATATCGCGCAGCAATATGGCTCGATCAAACAAGGAGCGATCGGTGACATGCAGCAGGTGCAGCAAAACTTCAACACCACCTACAACTGTTGGAGTACAAAAATTCCTCCCAGTACGCAAAATGCGGCGACGGCCCAAGCGCAAATCGACACGCTGCAGCGGCGCATCGATCTCTTAAACGGCGCGATAACGCGCGCCAACGCCTCTATTGCGCAAATTCAAGAATTTCAAACCGAGCTTGCGCTCGCCACAACGCCCGCAGGTGTCGCGGCAGTGGCATCAAGCTTTGCCGCGGCAAAAGCAAGCGGAGCATTTTTGACCCAAAGCGACGTAACGATCGCGCTGCAAGACCGCGAAACGCTGCAGGCAGAGATGACGTCGCTCAACAACCAAGCCAGCACGCAACTCTCACAATGCAGGGCACTCTAACATGCAAAAAAATCATAAAAACCTCCTGAACTTTTTTGCAAAGCCTTTCGCCGCGTTTGTGATTTTGGTGTTGGTGTTTGGTAACTTTCCACAACTCGTTCTAACTGCTAAAGCCCTAACACGATCAGTACAAATGCGTGCAGAAGATTGTACAAGACAGGGAGGCACGTACAGCGGCGGAGGAACATTGGTATCTTGCCAACTTCCTGTAACTCAAATTTCGAACGAGTTTTCTCAATTATCTGGAGTAACTCCGCAATGCGCTCAAAATTACGCCTCTGGTTCCACAAGTGGATGTAGCACCGAGATGATCAATACCATACAAACATACCTAAATTCTTCCGCTAGCGTTCAAGCGGGGGCTGAACGTGCCACCGGAGTAACTCCGCCTTCCCGTGAAGACCCCGGCATTGGTTGTAATCTCAGTGCAAACGGGATCGCAATTTGTCTCACAAATATAATTTACGTCGTTACGGTTGGTATCGGCAGCGGTTTTGCCTATGTCGCGGCAATCTTTTTTAACTTTGCCGTCGCAATTTCTTTAAACAGTTTCTCGTATGCATTGGGATTTATTTCAAGCGGGTGGGAGGTGGTGCGCGACATCGCCAACATGTTCTTTATCCTCATTTTGGTGTATATCGCGTTCTCTATCATGCTTAGTGTCGAGACAGTCGGCACTATGAGGACGCTCGTGCTTGTTATATTTATTGCTCTTATCGTCAATTTTAGTTTTTTCTTCACGCGCGTGGTTATTGATGCGAGCAATATATTATCCGTGCAGTTTTACAATGCTATAGACGCACCTACTATTAGCCAAACAACATCCAGCGCCACGAGCAATTCCGGCACCGCAGGGAGTGTTGTCGCAAGTGGGGCGAGTTATGTTACTGGCTACTCCGGCGCCAACACAAAAGACCTCACGTACGTCATAATGAACGCGCTGCAAATCCAAAATCTATTTAATAACCAATCGTTTAAAGCTTTTACGGCATCAAACCCAGGATTCAATGTTACCTTTATAGCCCTCACGTTTTTATATGTATCGGCGGCTATTTTCCTTTGGTTGCTTACGATTGCCTTTATAACAAATGGCATCAAATTTTTGATGCGCGTGGTTGTTTTGTGGTTTGCCATCATCGCATCTCCGCTTGCCTTTGTTGCGGCAACTATCCCGCAGACAAAACAGTATTTTAATAAGTGGCGCGACATACTCATCTCTCATTCGATATATCCGGTGGTATTCCTCTTTATATTCTTGGTCTTGGCGCGATTTATGACACAGATTGCCAGCGGGTGCGGTCCTGTGGGGGGGGCGTCGGTTGCCGCCCTCACTAATCAAAATTGCCTTATGGGAGATCTCTTTGCCAGTATCACAAGAGTTAGCGGTGATCCCGGCTTCTTTGCAACTATTGGCATCACGATAGCAAATGTTGGCATTAGGCTCGGGTTTGTGATCGCCATTCTCTACATCGGCATGAAGGCGGCTGACACTATCGGCGTCATGGGCGCCGAAGCCGCACAAAAGATAGGAACGACGATAGGGAATAAAGGGCTCCTGCGCGCATACAATGTTGCCTACAAACGTGCTGGCCCTGGCATGTGGGCTGGCGCATTGGATAGGGGCTTACAAAAAACACGATTTGGTAGCACTGGGTTAGGCTACGAGCTGCGCAGATACGTGACCAAGCCACTTGCTGGCACCACCATTCCTGGAAGCCACGGGGAATCCTTCACAGAGATGGCGGGGCGCCAAGGCAAGGAAGGTATCGAGAAAAAAGCAGGTCTGGAAGACATTCAAAATAGAAAGACCATGCAGGAGCTGGGAGAATTCGAGAAAGCGCACCCCACTTTGGACGATAGATATAAAGAGCTGCAGGAATTGAAAACGTTGGAAACGAAGTCATACGCCTCGATGACAGCGGACGAGCGAGACAAGGTGCTTGAACTGAGAAAACGCGTCCCGGACTCTGTCTCGGCTAGAAAAGACATAGAGAGCCGCAAGGCAGAAAAAGATATCCTTTCTGACAAGATTAAGACTTTTGGCAAACGTGAACTTACGGCTCTCAAGGGACCTGAAATTCAAAATATTATCAAATATCTCTCTGACAGCCAGCTCAAGACCGTTAAGGATATTGAAAAATTTTCCGATAAAGAAAAGAAAGACTGGGAGGTTACGTGGCACAAGGAATCTCCGGACTCATCGCTCAGCAAAGCGCATAAGCAGATTAGTCTTTTGCGAGATATCGATAAAAAATTGGGTAGCGTACCTGGGCTTGCCGAAGCGATACGAAAGGATACGACTATCAACCAGGCTTCAATTACTAAAGTGAAAGATGCTCTGGAGGAGCGTATGAAAACAGCCGATAAGGCATATGATGCAGCAAGAATTTCAACAGATGCGGACCGTGCAGACAAGATGGCTGCAGCACAAGCGGCGCGTCGCCTCATCAATGAGGCCAAAAAATCTGCTGACACGCTCGATGACAGACGTAAGGAAGTTCGCCCAGGTATTGATAAAGAGAATGGTAATTCTCAAGAATTTACGGCAAAATAAATTAATATATGGCTAGAAAATTATATTCACCACAAGAAGCCGTGACACGTTATGGGATGCTTCCGCCTGAGGTTAAGTCTTTGCTGTATAGCGCAGAAATGCTAATGATTATTCGGCAGATTGCACAAAAACACCAGTTGCACATTGACCAGACAGGGATACTTGAGGATGAGACGAGCGCCGTGATGCTAGGCTTCATACAAACGGCAGAATTCCCCCAGATTCTTGCTGAAACATTAAGTGTTGACCTACCTAAAGCCGCCGCTATTTCCCAAGACGTGAACGATCTTCTATTTAACAAAATCCGCGATGCGATGAAAAAGGTGTATGAAATGAACAAAGTTGAACCCAAGATCGTTGAGGTTCCAGAGCCGCAAAAGCCAGCGCCTTCTACACCACCTACGCCCACTCCTCTGGCGTCAGCGCTGCCGATTACCCCCAACCCCCCCGCGCCTGTACCTGCTGCGCCAGTAACCTCAATAGTGTCCGCCACTATACTCCCCTCAAAACCAGCCAGCCCGGCTGCCCCAACCACTTCGGCAGTGGATAACCCTGCGATGCATGCAGCAGACAAAATGCTTTCCGAACCGACAGTCTCTAAAACACCTCCTGCTCCTACTGCAGAAAAATCTCCTTCAACTAATTCGGCACCACCGCAAGCAAATTCAGGACAAGTAAAAAGCTACACCACTGACCCCTATCGCGAGCCACCCTTGCCCTAACACTAGACAGTATCCCCGGCGAGCATTGAGGCGTCTTGAGAAACAAGAGAAAGGCTGCGTGCGATTTCTGCATCGATTTCCGCGCGCGGTTTGCCGTATTTGCGATATGACTGTTGTTTCATCTCTTCCACGTTCGAGAGACGCACTGTTTCAAAGGGCAGTGTTTCGATATTAAAGGGCTGTGCCGGCTTGCCGCCGATGAGCAGCTTCAGATACGCATGAAAGTTGTCGATGCGCATCAGGTCGGCCGCGCTAAACTGCGGTGCAAAGTGCTTTTCCAAAAACTCGGCGTCATCGGCGCCGATGCGGAAGACGCACAACGACCCTATGTTGCCGAACACCGCATCGCGGATATCCTCGGTGAGTTGCGCAATAAATTGGTGTGCCACGGTGAGCGAAAGTTTGTATTTGCGCGCTTCCGAAAGAATGGTGGCGATAGACGGCGTCGCAAAATTTTGAAATTCGTCGATGTGGAGATAGAAGGGGGGCAACTCTTTGCCGAAGGAGTCCGCCCGCGAGAGCGCCGCGATAAGAAATTTGCCGACAATCACCAACCCCAAAAGATTTGCATTAAGATCTCCCAAGCGGCCTTTGGCAAGATTCACCAGCAGAATTTTGCGGTTATCCATCACTTCGCGAAAATCAAAAGCGGATTTTTGCTGCGCGATAATGGGGCGGACAAACTCGTTTGCGGTAAAGGCATCGAATTTGCTCGTGACATAGGGTCCGTAATTTTGGAGCCCCTGCTCGCCGGTGGCCTGTTCGGCAATACCCTCCCAAAAACGCTTTACGATTGGATTTTTGCACACGGCCAGCTTGCGCGTACGAAACCCCGCGTCGCTAAACACGCGTGAAATGTCTAAGAGCGTATTCCCCGATGCGGGGTCCGACATGACAAGGAGCGCCGCGTTGCGGAAATATTGTTCAAACGCGGGACCTATGCTCTCGGGGATGGCGCCGAATAATTTTTTAAATATGCCGATGAGTTCGTCCACGACGAGCGACTGCTGCTCGGGGCGTGCGGGATCATACTCGAGCATGTTGAGTCCCATGGGATTTTCCGTATACGCCGGATCAAAGTAAATGACGTCTTGTGCGCGCTCGGGCGGCACGGCACCTAAAATGTCGAGTACGTCCGTACCGTGCGGATCGATGAAGCACACGCCCGCTCCGGCGCGAATGTCCTGAATAATTATGTTTTTAAGGAGCGCGGATTTGCCGGTGCCGGTTTGCCCAACCAAATAAAAATGGCGCAGCCGATCGTCGGGCTGCAGGTACACCTTGGTTTCGCCACCGCGAAAACGGTTAATACCAAGCAGTGTCCCGGTTTGCGGCAAGCCCACGGGAGGAGCGGCAACGTGTCCTTGCTCTTGCTTCAATGCCGGAGCGGCCTCCCGGATGCCCGCGCGCGGCAGGTGGGCGAGGCTTGCCATCTCGGCGCAGGAGAGCGGAATTCCCTCGCCCTGCAGCCGGTACGAAAAGTCGTGTGCAAACTTCTGCATGCCGCGCGCGGACACGGCCGCAAACTCGAGTTCATTGCCGGCGGTGTCTGCAAATTGCTGAAAGGGCGCCTCAATATCTTGCAGAATAGCCTCCGCACGCTCGCGCGATGCAGCTGAGGCAACCAAGCGCACCGTGGCATGCAGCAGAGGACTCGACACTTTTTGCTCGATATTTTTCATACGCGGATCATCCGCGCCTGGGCGTTTGTCTGGCGATATGTTTTTTGAACTGCTGAAAAAATTTGAAAATTCCTGCACCACGCGGACGATGCCGGTTTGAATGTTCGTCGCGCGCTTCAAGGGTACGCCCCGACGCACCTGTTCAAGCGCGTATGTGTAGCGTTTGAGCAGTCCGCGGTCGGTGGGGGAGATGACAAATTGCAGTGCGGCGCCCTCGCCGCGCGCGTCAAGTTTTGAAAATGCGTTTACTACGACATCGAGAGGGTCGTTAGGAAACGATTCGAACGTGCGCAGCGAATAAATAGGCCGCTCTTTAAACGAGGCGCTCGCGGCGACGTTGACCGCACCTTCTACAAACGCATTGTAGTCGTCGCGCCGCTCGCGCAAGAGCGCCTGCGGGAAAATGCCGAGTAATTGCTTCTCAAACAGTTCTTTGCGCTTTTTAGGCACGGCGATATAGAGACTTGTTTCGACCGTTCCGGCCGGATTGGCGATCTCAAACGAAAAATATTCACCGCTTTTTTCGCTGAGCTGCAGCATCCCGCGGTAAAACTGCTCCATCAGCGCGATAAAATCGCGCATTACTTTTTGCGGGTCCAGCGTGGTTTCGGCCATTTCGGTTTGAGGCAGGGTAACCTCATAGAGCGTCATCGAAAGCGCCGCTTTGTATGTTTTAGCCTCTGCTCCCACGGCAGGCAGTCCTTCGCGCACATATTCGGCCAAAATCCTATGAAAATCGTCGATCAAGTGCGGGTTTGCGCTCTTTTCGGCCGCTTTTACGGCTGCGGAAACGCCATATTCCTGCAAAATACCGATGAGTTCTCCCATGCGGGAGTCATGTTCTTCAGGGCTAAGCTCAAGCGTGAGAGCTCCTGCCTCAGGTTGAGGCGCCTGGGGGGCCATCGCGCGCCACTGCTCGCTGACGCTTTTTTGCAACGCCGCTTCGCGCGACGAAAGCTTTGGCAGGCCTTGCGCGTGCAGTTCGCGCTCAAGCTCACTCGTGCGAGCGCGTAATTGCATCAATTCCGCCTGTGCCGCCGGAGCATGCAGAAGCTTTTCGCGCGCTGTTTCCATGTACTTAGTATATAGCAAGGTGAAGGGGTTTTTTGAGATATACTATAGGTAATGCAGTACCAGGTTCCTCAATTTATCGAAGTTGAAGATAAGATTTTCGGTCCGCTGACCCTCAAGCAGTTCATTTATGTCGCGGGTGGTGGTGGGTTGTGTCTTATTTTCTTTACGCTTCTCAATTTTTATATCGCCATCATCCTCTCCGTTCCCATCATAGTACTCTCGCTCGGGCTCGCGTTTTATAAATTTAACGGGAGGCCGCTCATCGTGGCGCTCGAACATGCATTTGGTTACTCGTTTGGCACCAAACTCTATCTTTGGAAACAGCGCCCACCGTCCCCGGCAGGACCTTCGGCCGCAACACCGGCAGTGTTGGGGACGCTTCCGGTCCCCAAACTCTCGCAATCGCGGCTCAAGGATCTCGCGTGGTCGCTCAACATCAAAGATCGCGCGACCATGGGTGTCACCGACAAAGCGCGATCGGGTTTTGAGATTTAACCATCATGGCTACCGCACCCAAAGCAACCGCAACGCAGGATTTTGTCCCTATCAAAGAGGTGCGCGACGGCATCGTCATACTCAAAGACGGGAGTTTGCGCGCGCTCCTCATGGCTTCGTCGATAAACCTGGCGCTCAAATCGCAAGACGAGCAGCAGGCCATTACGGGCCAGTTTCAAAACTTTTTAAACTCACTCGAGTTCAGCGTCCAGTTTTTTGTCGAATCGCGCGATCTGGATATCCGTCCGTACATTGCGCTGTTGGAAGAGCGTCTCGCGGCAGAGCTTGATGATTTGATGAAGATACAAATCCGCGAATATATCACCTTCATCAAAGATTTTACCGAACGCGCAAACATCATGTCGAAAAATTTCTTTATCATTGTGCCGTATGATCCGGCATTGATCGTGCGGGGCGGCGGTATAACAGGCACGTTGGGCGCGCTCCTCCCGACGGGCGGCAAAAATGCAGCCGGGCTCACCGACGCGCAATTTGAAGAATATCGCACGCAACTCGAGCAGCGCATCTCGGTCGTCGAGCAAGGGTTGGTGCGCACCGGCGTGCGCGTTATCCCGCTTGGCACCGAGGAAGTGATCGAGCTCTTTTACAAGCTCTTTAACCCCGGCGAACTGGAAAAGCCACTGCAGGTAACGCAGATGGTTCAGCAAAAATAAGTATGGCGCTTTTTGACTTTTTAAAACCAAAAACTCCGGGAGGTAGTGCGCCGATTGCTCCTATTTTACCCGAGCAAATCTACAAACAGGGAGTCTTGGAGCTGCAGGATGTCATCGCGCCTTCGGCGTTAAAAATTACGCCACGCGAAATTAATCTCGGAGACAAAATCGCGCGCACGTTTTTCGTGATGTCATATCCGCGCGTACTCACCGATTCGTGGTTTGCGCCGATCATCAACCTCGACCGTGTCTTGGATATTTCCATTTTCGTTCACCCCATCGACTCGGCGGAAATTCTTAAAAAATTCCAAAAGAAAGTCGCCGAGGTGCAAAGCCAGATCATGTCGCGCGAAGAAAAAGGCCTCGTTCGCGATCCTATCTTGGATACCGCCTACCAAGACCTCGAGCAGCTGCGTGACCAACTGCAGCAGGCGCAAGAGCGCATCTTCGATGTCGGCGTGTACATTACTATTTACGGCGCCACCACCGAAGAGCTCGACAAGGTCGAGTCTGAAATCAAATCCATGCTCGAGTCGCGGCTCATTTATGTGAAGCCCGCGCTCTTTCAGCAAGAGCAAGGGTTCAAAAGCGTCTTGCCGCTTGGACACGATGAGCTTGGCGTCAATTCAAAACTTAATTCCTCGCCGCTCTCGTCGATTTTCCCGTTCGTGTCATTCGACCTTACCTCCGACAAAGGGATCCTGTACGGCGTTAACCGCCACAACGCGTCACTCGTGCTCTTTGACCGCTTTTCGCTCGAAAATTACAACTCGGTTATTTTTGCAAAATCAGGTTCGGGCAAATCGTACGCGACCAAGCTTGAGATCTTGCGCACGCTCATGTTCGATACCGAAGTAATCGTGATAGACCCCGAACGCGAGTATGAATTTTTGGCACAGACGGTCGGCGGGCGCTACTTTAATATTTCACTCAATTCCGAGCACCACATTAACCCCTTTGACCTGCCACCTCCGCGCGAAGATGAGGCGCCTGCCGATATTTTGCGCAGCAACATTGTGGCGCTGGTCGGGATGTTCCGCATTATGCTCGGGGGATTAAGCCCCGAGGAGGATGCCATCATCGACAAAGCGATTACCGAGACCTATGCGCTCAAAGATATTACCGTTGATTCGAATTTTGCCGAGATAGAGCCGCCACTCCTTTCAGACTTTGAGTTGGTGTTGGCTGGCATGCAGGGAAGCGAGTCATTGGTGCAACGGCTCAGTAAATACACCAAGGGCACGTGGTCGGGGTTCATCAACCAGCCGACGAACGTCGATATCAACAAAAAGTTCGTCGTGTTTTCGGTACGCGACATGGAGGATGACCTCAAACCGGTCGCTATGTACCTTATTACGCATTACATATGGAACGCCGTGCGCAAAACGCTCAAAAAACGCCTGCTCGTTATCGACGAGGCATGGTGGATGATGAAGTCGGAGGATACCGCCTCGTTCCTCTACGGCATGGCCAAGCGCGGGCGCAAATATTACTTGGGTCTCGCCACCATCACGCAGGACGTCGACGACTTTTTGAAGTCGCCGTATGGATTGCCGATGATCACCAACTCGTCGATTCAAATTCTTCTAAAACAATCGCCGACGACGATCGATAACCTGCAAAAAACATTCAACCTCTCCGATGAGGAGAAATTTCTGTTGCTCGAATCGGACGTGGGGGAGGGGATTTTCTTTGCGGGACTAAAACACGTCGCGATTAAAATTATCGCCTCATACACCGAAGACCAAATTATTACCTCCGACCCGTCGCAAGTGTTGGCGCTTAAAAAACAGCGGCAAGAGGCTGCAATGCTCTCCCAAACATGAAATATTTTTTGGTTATAGGATATGCGCTTTTTCTTGACGGGCTGCAGGCGGGGATTTCGTTTGCGCTCGCGGGGTTCATGGGCACTATCGGCGGGAGTGTCGGTGGCGTGATTGCCTGCAAAAATTTGCTGCCGAGCGTCTTGCAATTTGATTGGGTAACAGCCGCCTGTGCCGCGGGCGGAGGATTTATCGGTACTGCCGCAAACCCAGCACTAATTCCTGTCGGTATTGCAATTGGGTTTGTAGTGAATATCTGTCTTTCACTTACCGTTGGTTCCGGACTTATTTTGCTGCTCGTCTCGGTATGCGGTTGGAAGTCGGTGCAAAAATATCTTATGCCCGGATTCATCGGCGACACCATCCCCGGGATAAACAACCTCCCGTTTTGGACATTTCTTGCTATCGCTTCGTGTTGGCAACACGCCTCGCAAAAGGGAGAGCTCGGTGTTGTGGGAAAGGCTGTAGGAATCGCAACAGCACCTACGCGCGGTATTATGAGTTTGAAAGAGAAAACTATGGACGTGCCCCGAGTTAAAAAAACGTTTGCTGTCGCAGGGATACAGCAGACACGTGTACAACAACCACAAACTAGAGAGGAGTTGGTCAACACTGCAATGGACACGATGCCTCGGCCGCGCAAGATTGTGCGGGACATCTTACCTAAAACCACATGAAGCAATTACGCAACATAGTTTTCATCGGGGCGCTTTTGATCACACCGCTTATTTCATCGGCCCAACTTGTGTCCGAGCCTGTGCAATATCTCGTGGCGCCTGAAACCCCCGGCCCCAACGAGCAGGTCGTTATTAAAATTGAAGGAGTCGGAACGTTTTTGGGGGACTCTACCATCACCTGGAGGGAGAACGGGAGTATAAAACTCACCGGCGTCGGCGAGCGAACCTATAGATTCGTGACGGGCGCGCTCGGTTCTCAAACAAGTATCACTGTCAGCATTAATTCGGCATCGCAAGGGCTGATAGAGCGGAGCCTTCTCTTTCGTCCATCGGTAGTAAATCTCATCTGGGAGGCGGACACTACCGCACCGCTGTTTTACCGTGGCAAGCCGCTTTACAGCGCCGGTGCGGAGCTCAAGGTGGTTGCGTTCCCCACCGTAATCATCAACAAATCACTCGTTGCGCCGCAGAGTCTTTCGTTTCAATGGTCGCGGGGCGACGAACCTGCTCCGGATCAATCGGGGCTCGGCCGGAACACCTTTAGTTTTACCGGCGATCAACTGCAAAATGCCGAGACTGTTTCTGTGGATGTGTATTTTGGCACGGCACGCGTAGGACACGGGAGGATCACTATCCCCGCACAAGACCCTCTCATTCTTTTGTATAGTCGCGACCCGCTGCGCGGCGAAATAGTAGATACCGCCTTCCCTGGAGCGATCTCACTTTTGGCCAAAGAAATTACTATCCAAGCCGAACCGTATTTCTTTTCTCGCAACAGTGGAGCGGCGGGGCTTCTGGGATACACCTGGACGTTGAATAATGAGGAAATAGTGGGCCCCGAATCGGCACGTGGACTTTTGACGCTGCGCCAAACCGGCGAAGGGGGGGGCGGCGCCACACTGCAAGTAAATGTGCAAAACAACGACCCAGACAAACTGGTGCAGGCCGCACAAGCGGGAGTTGAAATTATTTTCGGCGCCAGCGCATCTTCTGCACTATCATCTTTCTTTGGCCTATGAATCCCGTTAGAAATAAAAAATTAAAAATTTTTGCCAACTCGAATTCGAGTTGGATTTCTAACGGGATGAAAAAACTTTTTATACTGATCAGTCTTTTGCTTATAGCGCATGGTGCGGCTGCAGCAGTATATGTAGATCCGTATAATGCAGCTCTTTCTAACCAAGCAGGGACCCTTACTCCGAATTCGAGCTGGGTCTCACTGACTCCGACAAATCAGTTGCAACAATTCCAGGCGCAGCAAAAAGCCGGATCCGGCAATCTCAACTACACGCCGCTGGAGCCGTTTTATGCATATGAGTCTGCAGACATCAATACCAATAATTTTGCAAGTATCTTTAACAATATCTTTAAATTACTGATTGCCTTTGGCGCCCTGGTTGCCGTGGTAACCATGGTGATCGGTGGGGTGATGTACATGACCTCGGAAGCCACGGGGACTAAAGCCGAGGCGAAAAAGCGCATGTTAAATTCTGTCTACGGCTTAGTGTTGCTTGCGGCGTCGTATCTCATTTTAAGCACCATTAATCCTCAATTACTGACCATTAAACTCGCTCCGGAAACAATTACAGGGAATCAAACTCCGATTACTACTTCGCAACAACAAAATGCAGCATTAACCAATGCTACCCAAGCCGATATAACTGATTGTGAAATTGGCACCAATGGACAAGTGACCGGTCGTCATTTGTTTCCTCTCAGTACGGGAGGATTTGAATGTAGATAATATATGAACTTTTTACTCAATTGGAAATGGATAGTAGTGGGGGCCGTGGGATGTATTGTTCTTGTGTTTGCCGCGTGGTTTTTCTTCTTCCGCTCATCGGCTGAACTCGTGAGCACCGCACCGACGAGCGTTGATTTTGGCATCGCAAACGAGCGGCCGGGCGTTGCAGGCCAGGGCGAGACCAATACGCCAGGCGGTGCAACCAACGAGCCATTTACTCCTTCGCAAAATACGCAAAACCAAAAAATATTTCAGTTGGCTGCAGGCCCGATTGCCGGCGCGGTGCTTATCCAGACAACGCGGCCAACAACAACACTCGCGCGTTTTATCATGGCCGAAAGCGGCCGCGTCTTTGACCTGCCGCTCGATGTCCCCGGCGCGCTGCCTCGCTCCGTTTCAAATACTACGATCCCCGGCATTGCGCGCGCACTATGGCTCCCCGAAGGCCTGGGTGCCTTGGTGCAGTACGAAAGCGACGGCGTACGCAAAACGCTTTTCTTAGGGCTCGTCAACGCTTCCACAACACTTAACGCCTCGGCCAACCCGCAACCAACGCACATACAATATCTACCCGACAATATTATCGACCTTGCTCTCTCGCCAGACGGAAAAAACGTCGCGTATCTGCTTACAACCAAAAGCGGGGTCGACGGCCATGTGGCAAAATCCGACGGAACCGGTGCAAAAAAATTATTTTCCTCGCCGCTTTCGCAAGCACTGCTCTCCTGGCCGGCCGCCAACACGTTGCTCTTGCAAACAAAATCCGTATACGGCGCGCTCGGCGCCGCATTTTCAGTCGATACGCGGACCGGCGCGCTGAGTACGCTCTTTTTCGCCAACGCGCTCTCAAGCATCGCGGACAAAACTTTTTCACGCGTCATCTATCAAACTGTTTTAGATTCGGGGATCCGCACCACCTTTGTCCACGACCTCGCACGCAACCGGGACACCGGGCTTTCGTTTAGCCCTATTCCGTCCAAGTGTGTGTGGGGTGCCACGGCAACCTCGACCTTGTATTGCGCAACACCCTTGCAATATGTCCCGCCGAACTATATGGACCTGTGGCTGATGGGGCTTGCAGGAGCCGCAGACTCGCTTGTTTCATTTAACGTTACGGGCGGATCTTCTTTGATCCGCGCAACGCCGGGGACTGACGGAGGCGTTCCGTCGGACATGATAGAGATTTCTCCATCGCCCGACGAAAAATATCTCTCCTTTATTCGCAGAAGCGACCGGACACTCTGGGGGATTAGGCTGACGCAGTAACTCCCTGCGGCGAGCGATACTTGAGCACAATGTGGCGAAATTTTCCTTCGCCCGCCGACTCTGTTTTAATTTCAGGGTCTTCGGCAAAGAGTTCGTGGACGACGAGCCGCTCGTACGGGCTCATGGGGCTCATCTCGACGTCGTGTTTAAAAAGCCGGGCGCGCTGCGCAAGCATGCGCGCATTCGCGCGTACCGCCTCCATGAGCTGTTCGTGATATCCGTTTACGTCGATAGAAAAATTTGCGGCTTCTTCGCCGTGTTTCGCTTCGACAAGCCGGCGCGCGATTGTGTTGAGCGAGCGCAAATGCTCACCGTGAGGCCCGATGAGCCGCTTTGAGTCGTCCGAGCGCACCGCGATGATGGTGCGATGGCCTTCTTTCACGGTAATGTCCGAGACCGCGACATCGAGCGTTGCGAGGAGGGTGGAAACCGTTTCTTTAAGGAGGGTAGGCGACATGGGCCTAGAATATATAAAGTCGCTGCAAACAACAAGTACCGTAAATCTGATTTGTATGTCGTATTTATAGTACTTCTTTTCCTGCTTGCACTTGCTTCCGGATGACCCATTCCTGGCCCAACGAGACGATGTTGCTTACCGTAAAATAGACGCCCACGGCCGCGGGGAAAGTGTAGGAAATAATGCCAATGAACACCGGCATGAAGTACAACATCATATTGTTTTGCATCTTTAACGCCGCCGCACGCTCGGGAGAAATGGGCTGGTTGTTGTTGCTCGTGCGCATAATAGTGAGCCGTATCGCGAGATACTGCGTCAGCCCGACGACAAGCGCCAAAATAATGTGGTGCGGGGTAAGCAGGTTAATACCGAAAAAATTGGTGTCTACCATTGGTGGCGATGATACAAAAGAATAGAGCAGGGCGGTGTCGATTTCAGGAAATCCTTCACGAAAAAGAGCGTAATAAAGGGCGATAATAAGAACAAATTGCACGATGAGCGCCAAAAAGCCCGCAAAGGGACGCACGTTGTGTTTTTTCATAAGCCCCATGCGCTGTTTGGCAAGTTCTTGGGGGTTGTTTTTATATTTTTCCGAAATAATTTCGAGTTCCCCTTGCATAGCTTGCATCGCCATTTGCGTTCGGATTGAAGAGGTAAATACCGGGTAGAGTACGAAGCGCATAAGCAAGGTTATTGCGATAATGGCGAGACCCACATCGCCCCCCGGCACTATGCCAAGTAAAAAAACGAACAGATTATAAATCGGTTGAATAAAAAAAGTTGTAAACATACGTTAGTGTATTTGTTGCATCAGTGCTTCCACCTCGACGCGCAACACGGACTCAAGCGGTGGAGCAGGGAGTTTCTGAACAAAAAAAATAACTCGCGCCGCACGCAAAGAGGGAAGGGCTTGAAGCGCGCGGTACGCGGCGCGGCGGACGCGATTTCGTGCGACTGCGCTGCGCGCTATTGATTTTGACACAATAACGGCTGCGCGAAAAGCGCCCGTATCGCTGAGAAATTTCATGCTGAGGTGCGGCGCAAGAGTCCCCAGACGTACGGCCTTGCCCTTTTTGAGCACCTCGTGTACGTCAGATGTCCTGAGACGCGCTCGTTTGGCAAGCATGGAAAGAAAAAACTAGACGCTAAGGCGCGCGCGGCCCTTGCGTCGGCGGTTGCGAAGCACTTTGCGACCGGCTGTGGTGCGTGTGCGCTTTAAAAACCCATGAGAGCGCCCTCGTTTGCGTTTTTTTGGTTGGTACGTTTGCGACATGTGTCAATGATAACGTATCCACACATTTTCCACAACTTGTACACAGAATCGTGTTTTTTGACGCGCGAGGTTGTGGGGCGTATTGTTACTGAGCTTTTAGCCTGTATGACAACCACGAAAGAACTTTGGGAAAACGCGTTGGTGGAGCTCGAACTCACCATATCGCGGCCAAACTTCAATACGTGGTTTAAGGATACGCACGTCGTCCGCGTCGAAGAAGGCACAGTATACCTTGGAGTCCCGAGCCAGTTTGCCCGGGACTGGCTTTCCACCAAGTTTCATAAAGATATCCTGCACTCGTTGCGCAGTCTCTCTGAGAGCGTGCGCGCCGTTGAGTATGTTATTTCTCGCGGCAGCAAAAAGGTCGAAGAAGTGCGGCCCGCCCCATCGGTTTCGGAGCTTCCGCTTGAGACCGTCCATGCTAAAACCAACCTTAACCCGCGTTTTACCTTCGGCTCATTTGTGGTTGGGCCTTTTAACGAGCTCGCGCATGCGGCGTCGCAAGCGGTGGTCCGCAAGCCGGGGATTGCCTACAACCCTCTCTTGATTTATGGCCCCACCGGCTTAGGCAAAACACACCTAATCCAGGCAATCGGCAACCATTTTCGGGTAAACGCCCCAGACCGCAAGGTACAGTATGTAACCTCCGAAAAATTCTCCATGGACTACGTTTCGGCGGTTCAGGCAGGAAAAGTACAGAGTTTTAAAGAAAAATATCGCCAATTTGATCTCCTTATCATGGATGACATCCAGTTTTTGGCAAAAATGGAGAAAACCAAGGAGGAGTTCTTTCATTTGTTCAATTATCTGCATGACGGCAATAAACAACTGGTGTTTTCTTCAGACCAACACCCAAATCTCATCCAAAATCTTGAAGATCGGCTCAAAAGCCGCTTTAACGCGGGGATGATCGTCTCAGTTATCCCGCCGGACCATGATTCGCGCCTTGCTATCGTGCGCACTAAGGCGGCGGCCAATAATTTTTATCTCTCAGACGAGGTGATGGAGTATCTGGCGACCACCATTGAAGGCAACGTGCGTGAGCTCGAAGGGGCGCTTAATACACTTCTTTGCCATTTTGAGATGCGGGGCAATCCGCTCACCATCAATGACGCTAAAACGCTCCTCCGGGGCGCTGGGAGCGCCAAGAAGGCCGTTTCGGTGCAAGAGGTGGTAAAGACCATTGCGAGTTTTTATGGTGTGGAGGAGAATAGTATTTATGAAAAAACGCGGCGTAAAGAGGTTGTGCGGCCCCGACAGGTGATTATGTTTCTGTTGCGCGAAGATTTCCGCATCTCATTTCCTACCATTGGCGAAAAGTTGGGGGGGCGCGACCACACCACCGTAATCCATTCATGCGAAAAAATAAAAGAAAATCTTCAATCGGATAGTATTCTCAGCCAAGAACTACATCAAATTAGACTCATGTTGAAATGATGTGGAAAAAGGGAAGGATAACACCTGAATATTGTCTGAAGAAAAATGTAAAAAAATAATTATGCAAAACATACCTCACCTTACCAACACCTTCATCAGAGTCTCGTCTAACAGAACCACCGTACACCATAGGTCTTTTCCGGAGATATCCACCAATCCACAGGACTAGTAGTAATAAATTCTTATATATACAGAGTTATGAAATTTGAATGCAACACTGAAGAATTGTTACGGGGAGTTGAAACTGCCGTGCGATTTGTTGAACGCCGGCCGAACCTCCCTGTTCTTGGAAGTATTTTAATTAGTGCAGAGGGCGGTCGTGTGGTGTTGCGCGCGACGAATCTTGAGTGTGGTGTTGAAATTATTTTGGCCGCCAAAGTTGGCTCCGAGGGTGTTGTAGCAATTCCAGGCCCTACACTTTTTGGATTTTTATCCAACGCGCGTGGGAAATTGGTTTCGGCGGCTCTCGTTGGGGAGGTGGTGAAGATTGAAACTGAGAGGGCGTCAGCCTCAATAAAAACGATTCCTCACGATGATTTTCCGGTTTTGCCGAGAGTTTCGGCATCAACCTCATTTACCGTTAAGGCGAACGATTTGGTAAAAGCAATCCGCTCGGTTGCATATTGTGCCTCTACCTCCGCGATAAAACCCGAGCTACAAAGCGTGCTTCTTTATGGTGAGGCGGGCAAACTCATGGCGGTCGCCACCGACTCGTTTCGTTTGGCTGAAAAAGTGATCCCTTTGCGCCAAGGGGGGAGCGTCCCACATCTGTTACTCCCCGCGCGCAATGCGGCGGAGCTTATGCGCATTGTAGAGCGCGTGAGCGGAGATGTAGAAATTTATTACAACGAAAACCAACTCTCCACCCATCTCGACCACACCTACTACACCAGCCGGCTTATTGACGGGTCTTTTCCTAATTATCGACAAATTATCCCCAAGTCGTTTGCAACTGAGGGAGTGGTGTTGCGCGAAGATCTTGCGCAGGCGCTGAAGTCTCTGGTTATTTTTGCGGATAAATTTGCACAGGTGTCGGTGTCGATTGAGCCAAGTAAAAAAGCAGTCCTCCTTTCCTCGCGCAATCCTGATGTGGGCGAACAAATCTCAACTGTGCGCGCCACCCTGCAGGGTGATGCTGTCGCGATCAACTTTAACGGCCGGTATCTGGCCGACAGTTTGCAGGCTGTTGTGGGTGAAAGTGTGCGCATCCATTCAAACGGCGCAGGCAAGCCGCTCCTTATCAAAGACGCTGCTGACGATTCGTTTTTATACCTTGCGATGCCGATGAACCGATAATGGCTTTTGCGTTGTTATTAACTGCGGTGGCGTTTCACTTTATCGCCGTGGTCACCGGCGTGTACGATATACAAATCAATCAGGGGTTTGTGTGGTTCGACAATGTGCTGCACGTGATTGTCGGTGTGGCGTTTGGGTTGTGGTGGTTTCGCATTTTGCGTACGTGGAGGCCAAATGTTTCACGAACAGTCACCATCGCTTCATTGTTTGCGTTTGTTTTGTTTTTGGCAATCAGTTGGGAAGTTAGTGAATATATTTTCTTTCAAATATTTGATTCCTTTGCGCTCGGGCTCAAAGTATATTCGCCCTCGCTGCAAGAAGCGTTTTTTGACGCAGCCTCCGACATGGTGGGGGTATTCATTCTCGTTGGGGTACTTATTGTCCGAAAGTGGTTCCCCGCGACCACCCAATAACCGGCGGGTCCCAAAGCTGAAACTGCGGATCGTCCGCAGGGTTGCTCGGAGGCGGCCCGGTCGGGTTGTCTTTGTCTACCCAGTAGAGAATTTCATGGATGTTGTCATCGCTCCCCGGCGTTTGCCACGCACCATTAAGAGCCGCTTTGGTTGCAGGTGTGTACTCAGCCCGGCTAAATGATTCGTTGGGATATTTGGCAAGCGCGTAGCGCATGACCTCGGACCACATGGGGCCCACAACAAGCCCCGAGACCCGCCCTTTTTGCATGGGGGTATTGTCGTTGTTGCCGACCCACATGCCGAGCGCAAACGAAGGCGTATACCCGATGGTCCAGCCGTCGCGGTAATCATCGGTGGTTCCGGTTTTAAGCGCCACGTCGTAGCCGGGGAAGGAGAGTACCGCATTTACGCCAAGGGGCTCGCGTGCCACAGAGTCGGAAAGCACATCATTTATTTTTTGAGCCACATCGCGCTCGAGCACCTGCTCACCGATAGGATGTTCGTTGTCTTCGATGATGTTGCCACCGCCGTCCTCGACGCGCAGCACGGGCGTCGGTTCATAACGTACGCCGTCTTGCGCAAACACGCCATAGGCGCTCGTCATTTCAAGCGGTGTTACCTCGCCACCGCCGAGCACCAAGGTGAGCCCGTAGCGCGCAGGGTCATCAAGTGTGGTGATGCCCATTGATTTGGCAAAACGGATGGTATTTTTGAGACCAGCGAGATAGAGCACCTTAACCGCGGGGATGTTAATGGATTGCGCGAGCGCGTTGCGCAGCGACATAGGCCCGCGGAAATTATTGTCATAGTTTACCGGCGAATAGCATTCACCCTCGCTGTTGAAGGTAAAGGCCGCGCAGGCGGTTGAAAATTGTGTCCGCACGTCAAAGACCACCGTGTCGGGCGTGTAGCCCTTGCGAAAGGCTTCGGCATAGGCAAATGGCTTAAAGGCCGAGCCGGGCTGGCGGCCCGGCTTCATCGCGGCAACGTTATAGGCGCCGGGGATTTCGGTGTCAAAGTAGTTGCGCGAGCCGACCATCGCCAAAATGCCGCCGTTTTTTGGATCAATGGCGACCAAGGCGGCATTGGTGGCGTTAAATTTTGCCGCATTGGAAAGCGCTCCGGCGTGCAGAACTTCCTCGGCTTTGACCTGCAACTCGGCATCAAGCGTGGTGATCACGCGCCACCCGCCCTCTTCAAGCGCATCAATCCCATATTTGTCTTCCAAATATTGCCGCACGAAAAATACAAAATGCGGCGCCTGAATCGACGTATCACGTGGCGGTACAAATGTCACATGCGCCGCCTGTGCCTCCGCGCGTTCCGTATCGGTGATGTAACCGTGTTCGAACATTTTGTCGAGTACCAGATTTTTGCGCACCTCGAGCTGGTCGGTGTGCGACCCATAAGGAGAGAGGCGCGTCGGCGCGGGAAGCACTGCGGCAAGGTATGCGGCCTCAGGGAGCGCAAGATCGCTCGCGTGTTTGCCAAAAAAAGTCATTGACGCTTCCTCAACTCCGTACATGGAACCACCCATCGGCACTTGGTTGAGATAGAGTTCTAAAATTTTTTCTTTAGGCAGCGCTTTTTCAAGCTTGAGTGCCAAAATCCATTCCTTGAGCTTGCGCGCGAATGTGCGGTCGTTGGTTAGTACTGAGCCTTTGACCACTTGCTGGGTAATCGTGGAGCCTCCCTGCGTATACCCGCTCGTGATGTGGAGCGTAATGAGCACGTTGTAGAAGATTGCCCGCACGATAGCGAGCGGTTTGATGCCGCCGTGGGTAAAAAATTCAGGGTCTTCAATAGAGAGCATTGCCTGCGCTACACGAGGAGAAATGCTCTCGAGCGGCACGATGGTGCGCTTCATCTTGTCATGGAGGTCATAGAGCAATACTTGACCGGTGCGGTCGTAAATTTTGACCGACTGCTCGAGCTTACGCTCCTGGAGCGAGGCGAGGTCTGGGAGCTGAAGCGTTGCCGCCCATAACAAAAGCGCGCCTCCCAGAAACAATCCGGCTGTAAGCCCCCAGAGCATGACTGAGCGGGGATTTTTTCGTGCATAGCGCACCGCGTGCATGCTGTAGAGGTCTACGGCACGGGCAAACTTTTCTGCCTTGGGCTTATATTCGTCGTATAACGACCGCATTTTTCGCATTCTACCATTGCTTCTGCCTATGATACAGTGTTGTGTATGTCGTTTTTTTCTCGAAAACCAACGGTACTAACCGACGCTTCGGCCGTGGATGAGCTTTTGGGGCGGGGAGTTGCTGAGGTTATTGTCAAAGAAAAACTGAAAGAAAAACTGCTCTCTGGCGAGCGGTTGCGCATTAAGTTAGGCATCGACCCAACCTCGCCCGATTTGCACATCGGCCGTGCCGTGCCGCTCTTGAAGCTTCGTGATTTTCAAAAACTGGGGCATCAAGCCGTGCTGATTATTGGCGACTTTACTGCCATTATCGGCGACACCTCCGACAAAGACAGCGAGCGTCCCATGCTTGACGCTGCGGTGATCGAAAAAAATAAAAAAACATATTTTGAGCAAGCGGGTAAAATTTTGGACCTCTCCCAGACCGAGTTGCGCTATAACAGCGAGTGGCTTGAGCCGCTGACGTATCGGGAAATAGGAGAACATGCAGACCAGTTTAGCGTGGCCGACTTTATCGCGCGCGATGTCATCAAGCGGCGTCTTGATGCAGGGAAAAGAGTTTCATTGCGCGAAATGATCTACCCTCTGATGCAGGGGTATGACAGCATCGCCGTGAAGGCAGACGTGGAACTTGGATCAATGGATCAAAAATTCAATTTGCTTGCCGGCAGGACACTGCAGGAAAAGTTCGGCCAGCGCCCGCAAGACATACTTATGACTCCTCTTATTGAAGGGACCGACGGCCGCAAGATGAGCTCAAGCTGGGGTAATACGATCACGCTCACCGCAGCGCCGGGGGATATGTACGGCAAAGTAATGAGCATGGCGGACGAGCAGGTGCCTGCCTATTTTGAACTATGCACGCGCGTGCCGGTCGGCGAGGTTGCACAGATTTTGAAAGAGCATCCGAAAGAGGCGAAGATGCGCCTCGCGAAAGAAATCGTCTCGCTCTACCATGGCAAAGAGGCGGCAGAAAAAGCGGCGAGCGGTTTTATGAAACCCGATCAAGCGCCGGAAGCGGTACTTGCCCGCGGCGCAAAATTGCGCGATATTGCCGAACCTGTCGGAGTTTCGATGAGCGAATTGCGGCGGCTGGTAGAGGGCGGCGCAATCGAAGAAGTTGGAGGAGAAAAAATTTCAAGCATTGATGCAGAACTCAAAAACTCAACACTTAAAATTGGGAAGCACCGGTTTTTGAAAATACTAATCAAATAAAAAATCCCGCCCTGAGTTTTTAAACCGAGCGGGTTTTTATTTATAGTTCTTCTTCGTCCGCTGTCTCTTCCTCTTCTTCTACTTCGTCGGCCCCTTCTTCGAGATCCTCCTCGGGCTCTTCATCAAGCAGATTCTCATCTAGTTCAAACTCATCGCGCATACGATCAAGCTTAAGCGAATAATAATTTTTAATCAGTCCCAATGCTTGGTGTTGTACCAAATTACCGCCATGATGCAAGACAGGTAATCCCCACCGCAATCGCGTCCACCTCGTCGTCGAGGCGTTTTTTGTCGGAAATGCTTACGAGGCGCTCTATCATAAGCGAAACGGCGGCCTTGTCGCTCTTGCCATAGCCGGTAATCGCCACCTTAACCGCCGCCGGGGTATATTGCATAACCGGCACGTCATGAAGAGCCGCAATATACGCAAGTACGCCGCGCACCTCGGCGACCTGCATCGCCGTTTTTGCGTTGTTTTTAAAATATACCTCTTCGAGCGCGACCGCATCGGGCTGCCACTCGTGCAATAATTTTTCTGCCGCGACACCCAGCTCTTTTAGCCGGTTGGGGAAAGAAAGTTTTGCCGATGTGCGGATACAATCGGAAAAAAGTAAAATTTCTTTTCCATTCCGCTTTTCAAGCACCGCAACGCCCAACCGCTCGTACCCAGGATCAAATGCAAGGATTTTCATGCGGCAGAGGTATAGACCTCGCTTACGTCATCGTGCTCCTCGAGCGCGAGGCTCAAGTCGGCCATTTTTTGTGCGTCTTCTTGGGAAAGCTCGATAGGGGAGGTCGGCTCGAGTTTGCCCTCGGCATTTTTGGTAAACGCCCACATCGCGGCGCCCGGCGTCGCCAAAGTCCCGCCGTAGGTACCGAGCAGGTGCTTTAGCTCCTGCGAAGTACGGTTGCGCGAGTCGGTGTAACCCTCAATTATCAAAGCACAGCCGCCGGGGCCGTAAGCCTCGTAGGTTACTTGTTCGAGTTCAGCGCCTTGGCCCGAGGCTCTGTCGAGGGCCCGCTCGATGTTGTCAGCCGGCATGTTGGCAGCCTTGGCTTTGTCGACCGCGGTGCGCACGCCGGGGGCGTTGCGGTCGCCCTTGGCTTTTTTTGCCTCGATCGTGATAAAGCGCACTAACTTAGAAAACGTCTTCGCCTTTTGCGCGTCAGTTTTGCCCTTAACGTGCTTTAACTTCGCCCATTTACTATGCCCGGCCATATACGAAGAGTACTCTAGAGCAACCGCTCATTCAAATCGCTCGGGGGAGTTTTGCCGACGTGCTCGTACGCTTTACGCGTGGCGACGCGGCCGCGGGGGGTACGCTCGATAAGCCCGAGCTGCAGCAAAAACGGCTCATGCACTTCGGAAATGGTTGCCGGCTCTTCGGAAAGCGCGGCCGCGAGCGCATTAACACCAGCGGGACCGCCGTTAAAGCGCTCGATCAACACGGTGAGCAGTTTTCTATCAAGCGGGGTCAACCCTAAGCTATCAACTTCAAGAAGCCCCAGTGACTCATCGACTATTTTTTTAGAAAGCGGTTCTCGTTTTAACTGTGCGTAGTCGCGCGCGCGTTTCAGCAGGTAGTTTGCGGTGCGCGGGGTGGCGCGCGCGCGTTTCGCTATCTCTCTAATGCCGTCCGCGTCGATTTTCACTCCGAGGATTTTTGCCGAGCGTTTAATGATCTGCGCGATATCATCCTCGGCATAAAACTCGAGCCGGAAGGTTCCGCCTGAAAATCGCGAACGCAGTGGTGCCGAAAGATCGGCAACGCGCGTCGTCGCCGCAACGAGCGTAAACGGCGGCAACGGCAGCTCAATGGTACGCGCGCTCGGGCCTTTGCCGATAATAATATTCAACACGCCCGACTCCATGGCGGGGTAAAGCACCTCCTCGATAGCGCGCGAGAGCCGGTGAATTTCGTCGATAAATAAAATATCACCGCTCCCTAAGTTGGTAAGGAGCGCCGCCAAGTCGCCCACGCGCTCGATCGCGGGGCCCGAGGTGGAGCGAAGCGATCCGCCAAGTTCACGCGCAATCAAATGCGCAAGCGTGGTCTTGCCTAAGCCCGGCGGTCCATAAAAGAGAATGTGTTCGGGGGGCGCCGAGCGCTCCTTGGCGGCCGAAATTAAGATATGAAGGTTGTTTTTGATCCCTTCCTGCCCAACATACTCGTCCCATGAGGCGGGGCGCAGGGTTTGGTCTAAAAATGTCTCACCCACAGAAGGGTTATGATCGGGGGCCTCGGGAGGTACTTCGCTTGACATAAAATCAATAGTATGCTAGGCTTGCCATTAGCTGCTCCCGCCTTTGGGGAGCGTTTTTGTTGGGAAGAGTATACCCTCAAGCAATACAACCCTTACCGGTCCGGAGCTTTTCCGAGGACGATCTGGCCTTTTGTTTATTCAAACTGCCGCGAGGTCTATCCTTAGGTTTTGTCTCCACTTCTTCGCTTGCGAAGTCGCGTATTGCTTGGTGGTATACTCCTTCTAACCCTTCGACTAGCCGAGGGCAAGCCTCCTTAAACTCTACACTGGGGAAACTGCAACGCAACGTTGCGGTTTTTTCAAATCGTGGCGTCCAAATCAACCACGCGTTTGAGTTCATCGAGCGAGGTGACCCCGCGTAAGACTTTTATGACGCCGTCTTCTTGCATTGATGGGATGCCTTGCGGGCGGGCGGCGGTCATGATCTCGCGCTCGCTTGGTTTGCTGCGCAAAATTTCTTCGATGTGCGAGTCCATAAATACCGCTTCAAAAATACCGATGCGTCCTTTGTAGCCGCGGCCGCTGCACCCAGCGCATCCTTCGGGACCGGCATCAAAAATGAGCCGTTCGCCAGCCGGCGAATTCGGGGGCACCAACGTTTTATCAACAATCGTAGCCAAATGTTTTTCGAGTATCACTTTTTCTTCAGGCGTGGCCGCACGTTGCACGTGGCATTTTTCGCAGAGCTTCCTAACCAAGCGCTGCGCCATGGCACAGTTTACCGCCGAGCTCAATACTTTTTCGTCAACGCCCAAGTCGATGAGGCGGGGGAAGGACCCCGCCGCGTCATTGGTGTGCAACGTTGAAAAGACAAGGTGCCCCGTGAGCGCCGCGTTGATCGCGGTCGTGGCTACCTCTCCGTCGCGTATTTCGCCGACCATGATGATGTCGGGGTCTTGTCGCAAGGCCGAGCGCAACCCGAGCGCGAAAGTGTATGTTTTTTTATCAACCTGGGTTTGCACAATGCCCGGCAAGTGGTACTCGATAGGGTCTTCGATCGTAATTATTTTACTCCCGGGCGAGTTTACTTTGCGCATGAACGCATAGAGCGTTGTCGTTTTGCCCGAGCCGGTAGGGCCGGTAGTTAAAATCATACCGTTTGGTCTCGTGATTTCTTTTTCGATCCGCAAGCGCAGTTTTTCTTCAAGCCCCAATTCTTCGAGCGGTACGCCGATTGATTGCGGATTCAAAATGCGCAGCACCAAGGTCTCGGCATAGTTGCCGGGGAGGATCGAGGTGCGCAGCTCTATCTCCGTGCCTTTAATTTTTATAGAAAAGCGGCCGTCTTGCGCCTCGCCCTCGATATTGAGTTTAAGTCCTGAAAGCAATTTCAATCGCGAAAGCATAAGCCGGTAGGTATCGCTGTCGAAGGTTAAGACGTCGGTCAAGACGCCATCCAAGCGGTAGCGCAACCGCACGGCTTTTTCTTCAGGCTCAAAATGCACGTCGGAAGCGCCGGTTGCGAGTCCGCCCGCAAGAATAATTTCAAGAATCCGCGTGATACGGTATGCGCGCTTGAGTTGTATTGCCTCCGAAATAAGCGCGCTAATGTCGGCGAGTCCTTTGACCTTGCGTAACAGCTCTTCAATTTCATCGTTGGATATTTCAAACACGCCGGCTTTCGTTTCGGTGGCGTACGAGAGGTCGGCATAATGCGCAAACGCGCGCTTCAAACTTTCTTGCGAAGCCATGTACACGGTCACCTCGTAGCCCTGTTCTTGCAATTTTTGCACCAGGGTTTTTACTTTGGGGTTTTCAGGAGCGCGCACGGCAACGCTCACGCGCTTGCCGACGCGGCCGAAGGCCGCGGCTTCCGCCTCGCGCGCCTCTTTTTCGCCAAGCAACCGCAGCGCCTCGGTATTGACCGCGACCAAGGTGAGATCCACATACTCAACCCCATATTTTTGCGATAATACTTGCGCCAAATCCTCCTCCTCGCGCTTGCGCAAGAAGTCGATGCGTTTTTGCTCCTCTTGGTCGTTAAAGACCACCATGCCTGTATTCTACATCTTCTTTTGCTATGCTAGTGCTGATGACCCGCGTCCCGCTTCATGAATTGCCCGAATATGTGCGCACTGTTATCGCATCGCTCGCGTTAAATCGCAACAACACCAAGGCAGTGGTGGTCGCGCTGCGTGGAGAATTGGGAAGCGGCAAAACTACGTTTGCGCAACAATTCGCGCGGCAGATGGGTGTTACCGACGTCGTGCAAAGTCCGACCTATGTCCTTATGAAAAAATACGCGCTGCCTGAGGGGCTCAATGTATTTGGGCAACCGCGGTTTAAAACGTTGATACACATAGACGCATACCGCCTGACGTCCGCGGAGGAGTTTGCCGCACTGAAGCCTGAAGAATTTCTGCGCGATCCGTCGGTCATCGTGGTGATCGAATGGCCCGAGCGCGTGAAAGGCGCACTCCCGCGGCCCGACTTGATACTCAATTTTTCGTCAGCAGGCACAGCCCCGGAAGAGCGGTATATTGAGATGGTCCATGACTAAGACTACAAAACGCCTCGTCATACTCGATACCCACGCGATTTTGCACCGGGCGTATCATGCGCTGCCGGATTTTAGTTCGAGCAAAGGCAAGCCCACCGGCGCGCTCTACGGCCTTATTTCGATGCTCGTTAAAATAATCAACGATTTAAAACCCGACTACATCGCCGCCGCGGTTGACCTGGCGGGGCCGACCTATCGCCACGCCGCGTTTAAAGACTACAAAGGCAAGCGCGTTAAAACCGAGGACGCGCTCGTCGAGCAGATTAAAGAAACGCCGCGCGTGTTGAAGACGCTCGGCATCCCCGTATATTCGAGCGAAGGGTTCGAGGCCGACGATGTCATAGGCACGATCGTCGAGAAGCTAAAGAAAAAAAACAACCTCGAACTTATCATCGCGTCCGGCGACATGGATACGCTGCAGCTTGTTGACGACCAGCGCGTGCGCGTCTTTACGCTCAAAAAAGGTCTCTCTGACACTATCCTCTACGATGAGCGCGCCGTGTTGGAGCGATTTGGGTTTGGACCGCAAGCCATCCCCGATTACAAAGGGTTGCGCGGCGATCCGTCCGACAACATCCCCGGGGTCAAAGGGGTCGGCGA
>ERZ1292629.721-Hain-H43-01um-R1-721-length-36231-cov-5_pt1 | contig 36231 bp, 39 predicted proteins | sample MGYA00564399_ERZ1292629 | MGnify/ENA primary metagenome ERZ1292629 (study PRJEB36523, sample SAMEA6512636) | groundwater metagenome | collected 2019-01-08 | study: AquaDiva: Metagenomics assemblies of 32 groundwater samples
AACTTACTAATTAAAATTATTTTAATACTTCTGTTGACAATAGCTTGTGGAATCATTAGCTATGGATATCCTGTCTATGGAAAGAAATGGGATTTATCTCTAGGTCTTGATTTATCAGGTGGAAGCCATTTAGTTTTTGAAGCCGACGTAGGAGGCTTTCATGGCGACAATGACAAAAAGGAAAAAGCAATTCAGTCACTTCGTAATGTAATCGAAAAAAGGGTAAATCTCTTTGGTATCTCTGAAAGTAATGTCCAAACGTCAAAATTTGAAGATAAAAACAGAATAATTGTAGAGCTTCCTGGGATTAATAATCCAAAAGAGGCAACGGCTTTAATTGGTCAGACTGCACAACTTGTTTTTTCAGAACTAGTTGACAAACAAGTTCCCAATAGTGCTACTCCGTCATCTGAACTTAAGGAAACTGATTTAACTGGAGCAGATTTAAAATCAGCTTCTACTGTTTTTGATCAAAATACAGGTAAACCTTCAGTCTCAATCGAATTTACAGAGGAGGGTTCAAAAAAATTTGAAGAAATAACTGCGAGGAATATAGGCAAACCTGTAGCTATTATATTAGACTCAGATATTATTTCTGCTCCAAATGTAAATGAAAAGATTGTTGGGGGTAAAGCACAAATTTCTGGAAGTTTTACAATTGATGAAGCAAATAAGCTTGAAATACAACTAAACGCTGGGGCACTTCCTGTACCTGTGAAATTAGTTGAAGAAAAAACAGTAGGAGCAACACTTGGAGTTGATTCTGTAAATAAGAGTGTAAAGGCTGGAATAGTTGGTCTTATTATGGTCATGTTATTTATGATTTTGATATATGGAAAATACGGGATAGTTGCTGATGTTGCATTAATAATTTTTGGTGTTATTACTTTTGCCTTTTATAAATTAATTCCAGTAACCTTAACGCTTCCGGGAATTGCAGGATTTTTACTTTCTGTTGGTATGGCGGTTGATAGTAATATCTTAATCTTTGAAAGACTAAAAGAAGAAGTTAAAACTAAACCATTTAGTCAAGCATTAGAAATTTCATTTGGGAGGGCATGGGATTCTATAAGGGATGCTAATGTGGCAACACTTGTCACTGCCTTTATTCTAGCAAATCCACTAGACTGGTCATTTTTACACGTCTCAGGTGCTGTCAGAGGTTTTGCATTAACACTTGCTTTAGGTATTGGAATATCATTATTTACAGGAATAGTAGTTTCAAGAAATTTACTTAGATTGTTTGTAAAGAATAATTAAAAATTTATGTATATAACGTGGATGAAATATAAATTTATTTATTTTGCAATTTCTGCAGTGTTTTTATCTGCTGGAATTTTTGGTTTATTCAAGTGGGGACTTAATTTAGGAATTGATTTTACAGGTGGAGTAATTGCTGGATATCAATTACCAAATGGCGAAATAAAGCAAGAAAAATATGGAGCAAAGTCAGATGAGGAGATAGCAAATATTCGCGATGATATAAAAAAGCAAAATGCAAAAGAACTAAGATTTGAAACTGTTGGTCCTTCAATTGGATCCGAGCTTATCAAGAAGACTTTTTACGCGCTAGCGATGTCCGCTATGCTAATATTATTTTGGATAGCCATTCAGTTTAAAAGTGTTAAATTTGGGGTATCAGCAATCCTTGCTATGATTCACGATTCATTAATTCTCTTGGGAAGTTTTTCACTGCTAGGACATTTTGCAAATGTTGAAATTGATTTTCTTTTTGTAACTGCCGTTTTAACAATACTTTCATTTTCAGTCCACGACACAATAGTTGTATATGATAGAATTCGTGAGAAACAAAGAAAATATGATCCAGAGTTGGGAAGTGATATTACTAAAATTGCAAACAGTGCATTAACCGAAACTATGGTTAGAAGTATTAATAATTCTTTTACTATTATATTTATGCTTTTAGCACTAGTATTATTAGGCGGTGATACTATCCGTTGGTTTGCAGTCGCGTTGTTAATTGGAACAGTTTCAGGAACCTACTCCTCCCCATTTGTTGCAGTCCCAATTCTAGTCACTTGGGAAGAATTACAGAAAAAATATGTGTCATTGCGAACGAAGTGAAGCAATCTAAGTCAGATCGCCACGCTCACTTTTGTTCGCTCGCGATGACAATAATTTTATAACCTCCAAAACTTGCATTTCGAAGGTTCTAAAACGAAGTGCAACAGCTAACTAACTTTTAAGTTAAAATGTGAGGCTTAAAAGGAGGTGAAAATAGTTGAAAAAGTATAAACATTTAAGTTTGAAGGAAAGGGAAAGAATATTTGGTTTTTTGCAAAAAGGTTTGAGTTTGCAGGATATTTCTAAACTATTGCATAGAAATGTTGGAACTATTTCAAGAGAGCTTAATAGGCACTCTAAATATGGCAAGAAATATCTTCCTTGCCATGCTCAAAAAGAAGCTGTAAGAGTTGGTATGAGGCAAAGAAGAAGATCTGCTTTGAAAAATCCAACTGTCTTTTTGTATGTCAGAACAAAACTTAGAAATGAGCTGTGGAGTCCTGAAACAATTGCAGGAAGACTTCCAATTGAACATCCAGGAGAAAGTATCTGTTTTGAAACAATATATAGATACATTTACCTTAATCCAAGAACAAAAAGAGATAGGCTTTGGCAGTATTTGGAGCTTCACAGAAGAAAAAGAATGATTAAAAATGGCAGGAAAGTTAAAGAATATACTAAATTAACTGAGGCTATTCCAATACAAAATAGGCCTGAAATAATAAACAACAGATCAGAAATTGGCCACTGGGAAACTGATAATATGGAAGGGAAAAGAAGTGATAAAACTGCAATTTCTGTAACCATTGAAAGACTTTTAAGACTAACAAAGTTAACAAAACTTGAAGGTCATACTGCCAAAGTCAAAACAGATGCAGTCATAACTAGGCTGCAACAAGAAAAGGAAATAAACCCAAATCTTGTTAAATCAATAACCTTTGATAGAGGTCCAGAAAATTCAGGTTACAAAACCATAGCAGAAAAATTAAAGGTGGAAATATATGCTTGTAATCCATACCATTCATGGGAAAAAGGTGGGGTTGAAAACATGAATAAAAGGATAAGAAGGTTCATTCCTAAAGGATCTTCTGTTGAGGGAATATCTCAACAATACCTAACACTTTTAGAAATAAAACTAAATTCCACTCCCAGAAAAGTACTTGGCTACTTGACACCAATTGAGTTTCAGAGGAAGATAGCTTTGACTTCACAATTAACTAGTTAGAAACATAAAGTGTTGCACTTCGGGTTAGAATGTAGGTTTTGCAGAGAGAGAGAGTAATATATGACCTATAATGGCAAATCCAGAAAGAACCGCTGATTCTAGACCTAAAAAACATTTCAAAACATATCAAGAAATTCACAATGAGGTGTTTGGTGAATTCGATCCTACCTCAGTGGTTGATGTGCTAAAGGTAGTCAAAGGTTTAGCTCAGGATATTCAAAAGTTGGAGCTCAAAAAAACTAAAAAATCAAAAAAGAGCAAAAAACCTTCAATTTCTTAAATTGGTTCGATTTTGAGGGTTAGTTTGGAATTTAAGGCTTCGGCGATTCTTTTTAAGGATGATAGCGATGGGTTTCCAGACATAGTTTCAATTCTCGATACGGCAGCTTGTGAAGTCTTGAGTTTTTTTGCAAGTGTCCTTTGAGAAAAACTTTTTGCAATTCTTGCTCTAATTAAACTATCGGCCAATAAATAATCAGGTTCAGATTTCTCCCACTCCTTTTTAAATTTAGGATTCTTAAGTCTTTTTTCTAAATCTTCTTCAAATGTGTATAACCGAAATTTATTATTCATATGTTTAATGATATCATATATGATATCATTGTCAAGAGGTTGGGTATATTGATCTCCAAATTTTAAATCGTTGCAATGCAGTTTTGAGTTCTTTTTGCGGAGTTTTGTTTGTTTTTTTGATAAAACCATGGAGTATTAAAACATGACCCATAAATACAACTGCATAAATTAGTCTAATACTATCCTTACCTAGTATTCGAATTTCCCAGAGGGGAGTTCCTGATAGTTTCTTTAGATCAGGTATTGGTTTTATCAAACCATGTTCTCGTATATGTTTAAAATCCCGTAAAATCTTGGTTTGTTGTTTTTCCGAGAGTGAATTTATAAACTTTTCTACTGGTTTTTCACCAGATAAACTAACGAAATAATAAATTTTTGTCATTAAATCTTGCTTAATTTGCTCAATAAACTTTCTCTTTCATTTGGAACCTTATTTTCAACAACTTCATTAAATATATTTTCTAACATCTCTCCAACTTTTGGTCCTGCTGGAATATTTAATTTTTCCATAACATCTTTGCCATTAATTTTTAAGTCCTTAATGGCAAAAGGTTGTTTTTGAACTTCTATAAGCCTTTTTTTAAAATCTTCAAGTCTCCATGATGTTTCAGATGCTCCACCACCTAGCCTATCTGCAACACGAAGCTCAAGCATATCCTCTACATATTCAAGTCCTACATTTGTAATAAATCTTCTTATGGCAGAATCTGTTTGGTGTTCATCTACAGTAAATTGGTGGAATCTTACTAGTTTAACTAGTTTATCTTTTTCTTTTGAGGAGAATTTCAGTCTATCTGCAATATTTTCTGCAATTCTAGTTGACACCATTTCATGGTTATAAAAAGTAATAACTCCAGTTGGAAGTTTTCTAACAGTTTGGGGTTTACCTATATCATGAATAAGTGTTGCAAACCTTGTCACTGGGTCTTCTGATTTACATTCTTTTAGAGACATTAAAAGATGAGTACCTACATCATAAATATGGTGTCTACTGGGGGATTTTTGTTCAATTCCAAAGCATTTAATAAGTTCAGGAATTATTTCTTGCATAAGTCCTGATTCCTTCAAATGGACAAAACCACTATACGGATTATTACTTTTTAAAATTTTAAACAGTTCATCTTTAATTCTTTCCTTTGCAATTTTATTAATAAGAGCCGAATTTGACTGTATAGCCTCAAAGGTATGTTTTTCAATTTGAAACTTTAATTCTCCTGCAATTCTAACTGCCCGCATCATTCTGAGCGCATCCTCATTAAAGCGTTCATTTGGGTCTCCAACTGCACGCAGGACTTTGTCCTGTAGATCTTTTTCTCCATCGTATAAATCAATTAGTTTTTCTCCATCATAGGCAAATGAATTGATGGTAAAATCTCTTCTCTCTAAATCATCTTTTAGAGTCTTACCCCAGACCAATTTATCTGGGTGGCGCGAATCTGAGTAACCCTCCTCTTTTCTAAATGTTGTAATCTCAAAGGGTTTTTCATAACCTTCAACTGATGTAAAAACCGTTCCATATAAATTGTTATATAATCCTCCTTCTACAATTTTTAAAATTTCCTCAGGAGTGGCATTTGTTGTAAAATCCCAATCGTATACATTTTCCCCCATCAATAAATCACGAACAGCACCCCCAACAACATATATTTCAAAATTTGCTTTAGCAAATTTGGCCATTAATTCTTTTACTTCATCAGGAAGTTTAAAGTTAACCATATATGTTATTATATCAGAGTATATGAAATGGGAAATCTTAAACAAATTAAAAATTAATAGTGAAGAATTAATAATTAAGACTCTTCTAAAAAATCGTGGATTAACAACCAAGAAAGAAATAGATGATTTTATAAATCCCAAAAATCCATATAGCTTAAGGCTTAAAGCATTAGGCATTAAGGAAACTGCAATCAAGAAAGTATTAAAAAGAATTAAACTAGCCTATAAGAAAAAAGAGAAAGTAGTTATTTTCGGTGATTATGATGCTGATGGTGTTTGTGCAACTGCAATTTTGTGGGAAGCAATGTATAAACTAGGTTTTGATGTTATGCCATATATCCCAGATAGATTTACTGAAGGCTATGGGCTAAAGGTCGATAGTCTTGAAAAAATAAATGCTAAAAATCCAAATGCTAAATTAATAATCACTGTTGACAATGGAATAGTCGCGTTTGACGCGATTAATGAAGCTAAAAAAAGAGGTATTGATGTGATTGTTGTTGACCATCATACAAAAGGTACAAAAAAGCTTGCTACATCCTACATTCTACATTCTACTGCAGTCTGTGGTTCTGCCCTTGCTTGGTTTCTTGCTCGCGAACTGTTCACTGTTCACGGTTCATCGTTCACTGGACTCGATTTAGTTGCTCTTGGAACAATTGCTGATCAAATGCCACTTTTGGGAATAAATAGATCGCTTGTTAAATACGGGCTTCCAGAGCTTTCAAAAACCAAAAGAATCGGACTTCAAAAATTGTTCAGAGATTCAAAACTAGATAATGTTGGTGTTTATGAGGTTGGCTATATTATTGCCCCAAGGATTAATGCAATGGGAAGGCTTTCCTCAGCAATAGATTCACTCCGGTTTTTGTGTACTAGAGACCCCAAAAAAGCAGAAGACCTAAACAAATTATTAAATGACACAAACATTGAAAGACAAAAAGTTGTGGATGATGTTTTAACACAGGTTCTGAAGCAAGTTCGGGATACAGAAAAAGTCATGATTATAAGTGGTAATTATCATGAAGGAGTAATTGGTTTGGCTTCTGGTAAAGTAACTGAAAAATATTATAAGCCATCAATAGTGTTGTCTATCGGTGAATCAATTTCTAAGGCTTCTGCAAGATCTATAAATGGTTTTAATATTATAAAGGCAATTAAAGAAACAGAATTAATTTTAGAAGGTGGGGGTCATCCAATGGCTGCAGGTTTTTCAATATATACCGAAAAAATTGAAGAATTTAGATCAAAAATAAATGAAATATCACGAGCAAAGCTTACAGATGAGATTTTGGAAAGAAAACTAAAAATTGATTTGGAATTAAATTTTGAGTTGATAAATCAAAAACTTGTTGAAGAAATAGAAAAATTTGAGCCCACAGGACAAGGAAACTATTCCCCAGTTTTTGCAAGTAAGAATGTAGAAGTAGTTGAGTGCAAGTCAGTTGGTCAAGAGGGTAAACATCTTAAACTTAAACTTAGACAGAATTCTGTCGTATTAGATGCTATTTGGTTCAACGTACCTATCACCTATAACCTATCACCTAATACCTTTCTCGAAATCGCATATGTGATTGAAGAGAATCAGTGGAACTCAAAAACCACAATACAGTTGAAAATTCGAGACATTAATAATAATTGATATGTAATTATGAATCTATGGAAAAAGATTTAATTAGGTTGTTTGAACTTGTTGAGATATATAATCCTAGTTTTGATAAAAAAATAATTGAAAAAGCATACCATTTTGCAAAAAAATCTCATTTAGGTCAAAAAAGATTAAGTGGAGAAAATTATTTTTTACATCCCTTGGAGGTTGCAATTATTCTTGCAACATGGAAACTTGATACAAAATCTATAGTCGCTGGTCTCCTGCACGATACAATTGAAGATACTCTGGTTACCAGAGATGCTATCAGTAGCAATTTTGGAGACGATATAGCATTACTAGTAGATGGCGTGACAAAGATTACTAATTTGAGGTTAAAGGGGAGTAGGGAGAAGGACTTTGTTGAAAATCTTCGAAAAATGCTTATTGCGATGTCTAAAGATTTACGAGTAATACTCATTAAATTAGCCGATCGATTGCATAACATGAGAACGCTTGAGTATCTTCCCAAAAACAAACAAAGAGAAAACGCAATAGAGACTCTTGAAGTATATGCCCCACTTGCTGACAGGTTAGGAATGGGAAAAATAAAAGGAGAACTTGAAGATTTATCTTTTAAATTTGCATACCCTATTGATTTTAATCGTTTAAAAAAAGAATCTGAAAAGTATTACAAAAATGCTGAGTCTCATATTTTATTTATTACAAATTCGTTAAAAACAGAACTTGATAAAGTTGGGAAAAAATACGAAATACATACAAGAAAAAAACATTATTATTCACTATGGAGAAAACTTATGCGTCCTGAAAATGACTGGAATTTTGATAAAATATATGACATAGTTGCAGTTCGAATACTTACAAGTGATATTGGAATGTGTTATGAGGCTCTAGGAGTAGTTCATTCTGCATTTAAGCCAGTACCGTATTTAGGAATATCTGATTTTATTGCACAACCAAAACCTAATGGATATAGATCAATTCATACTCGTGTCTTTGGACCTGAGGGAAGAATAGTCGAATTTCAAATAAGAACTTTTGAAATGCATCGACAAGCAGAATATGGAGATTCTGCTCATTGGGCATATTCTGAAGCTAAATCATCGTTAAACCAGAAAGATAAAATTTTAGAAAAAGGTGTAATCTTTTCAAATCAAAAAATCTCATTAGTTAAACAACTAATAGAATGGCAAAATGAAATTGTGGATTCAGACGAATTTACAAAAAGTATGAAAATTGATCTATTTAGTCAGAGGAATTTTGTATTTTCTCCCAAAGGAGATGTCTACGATTTACCTAATGGAGCGACGCCAATAGATTTTGCTTTTTCAGTTCACACAAAACTTGCAAATACTACGGTAGGGGCAAAAGTAAATGGGAAAATGGTCCCACTTGATTATAAATTAGAAAGTGGCCAAGTTGTGGAAATAATAAAATCTAAAAATTCTAAAAAATTAAGTTCTAAGTGGCTTGAGATAGCTGTAACTACACTAGCCAAAAGAGAAATTAAAAAACAATTAACAATATAATAAAGATACTGTTTATTATTAAAGCAAATTGTCTAGTAAATATTCTGGACCCTGAGTACCATCTTTTTTCTCAACATGTACATAAGTTCGTTGTATTTCAATACCATCAACAATTTCTTCCCTGTCTGTAAATTCTATATTTCTCCCATCAATTTGGATACCCCTTTTTCGAAGGGCCTCCATTATTAGATCGAGTTGATCAAATGTTTTTGTTTCTGTCATATTTTGATCATTAAAAAAACCTCTTTGGTTAAAGAGGTTTGTCAAACTTACCAGCCAGACAAACCTCTTAAGTAAAGAGATTAATAATAATTGTTTTGACTGAACTATAAAATTTCATATGTAACCAGTAGTTTAGAAAAAGTTTGTGCATGTTGTCAAGAGTGAATATTGAAGTTAGAATACATATATGCAAAGAACTTTGGTAAATGAGACTGTAAATAAAGTTGGGGAGAGTGTAGTTTTAAAAGGTTGGGTATCAACTGTCAGAGATCATGGAAAAATAAGTTTTATAGATCTAAGGGACAGAACAGGAATCATCCAATGTGTTGGACAAAATTTAGAGAAGGTTAATCCAGAATATTCTGTTGAATTAATTGGAAAAATAGTCAAAAGACCAGAAAAATTAATAAACAAAGATTTAGAAACGGGAGAGATAGAACTTCAAATTGAATCACTTAAAGTTTTGAGTACTTCTGTCGAATTACCATTTGATATGGGTAAATCTGATCTTGATTTGACACTTCCAGTTTTATTAGACCATAGACCCCTAACGCTTAAAAACAGAAAGCAATCTGCAATTTTTAAAATTCAATCAGCGGTTGCCGATTCCTTTAGGGAAGCAGCTAAAAATTTAGATTGTAAAGAAGTTTTTGTGCCGACAATTTCAGCTTCATCAACGGAAGGTGGTTCGGAAGTTTTTAGAGTTGATTATTACGGTTTTAATGCATATTTAACTCAGAGTCCTCAGTTATATAAACAAATAGCAGTAGGAGCTTTTGAAAGAGTTTTTCTTTTTTCTCATGCCTATAGGGCAGAACCTTCAGTTACAACAAGACATCTATCAGAAGTTGTTCAAATGGATTGTGAGATAGGATTTATTGAAAATTTTGAAGAACTTTTGGATTATTCTGAATTTGTAGGTACAAACATGATAATTGGAGCGTATGAGAAAACAGAGGAGGAAATGAAATTGTTTAATGTAGAAAAACCAATGCTTACAAATAAAGTTCCAAGACTTAAGTTGACAGAAGCACAAGAAATAATCGAAAAAAGAACAGGTAGAAAAGTTCTTGGTGAAAAAGATTTAGCACCTGATGATGAAATAGAAATTTGTAAATGGGCCAGAGAGGAAAAACAAAGTGATTTTGTGACAATTACCCATTTCCCTACCAAAAAACGAGCTTTTTACACAATGCCTGATCCTGAAAATAAAGAATTTAGTTTATCTTTCGACCTTTTGTTTAGAGGCCTTGAAATTTGTTCAGGTAGCCAGAGAATCAATAAATATGACGATTTAGTTTCGGCAATTAAAGACAGAGGTATGGATCCAAAGGATTTTGAAACATATCTTTATTGTTTTAAGTACGGTATGCCTCCAGAAGGTGGTTTTTCATTTGGACTTGAAAGAATAACAATGAAACTATTGGAGCTTAAAAATGTTCGTGAAGCTTCACTGTTCCCAAGGGATATGGAAAGAGTAGATGTCAGACTTTCTACTATAAAAAATGAAGCGGAAGATATATCTAAAAAAGACGTTTATGAGAATATTTTGAGATTACTTGATAAAAGAAACATCAAATATAAAAATTATGAACATGTACCAGTGTTTACAAGTGAAGAAGCTGCAAAAGTTAGGAATACAAATATTCATCAAGGAGCAAAAGCCTTAATTTTGCAAGCAGATAAAGAATTTATAATGTTGGTTTTGCCAGCTGATTTAAAGGCAGATTTGGAGAAATTGCAAAAAACAAAAGAATATAAAAAGTTAGCCATGGCTTCTAAAGAAAGTGTTAAGGCAAAAACTGGTTTAGAAGTTGGTTGTATTCCACCATTTGGATCGTTGCTTGGTTTGAAGACTGTTGTAGATTCTAGACTGTCAGAAAATAAAGAAATTGCATTTAATGCTGGTAGACACGATAGATCAATCAAAATGAATTATGAGGATTATTTGCATACAGAAAACCCTGAAGTTGTTAACTTCATTTAATTGTTTAAAAAATGGCAAAAAGTAATTACTTCAACAAAAATAAACTTTTGTATTTATCAATGCTCTCTTTCATTTTAATTGCAACTTCTGCAATCGCATTAAACAATGGACTTAAAAATGTTGTGACCTATGTTTTTCCAGAAAAAAAAGTAAAAGCCTATTCAGATTTGCCAGTTTTGAAAAATGGAGCTAATTTTCCAATTCTTTCTGCCCAATCAGTTATGGCGGTTGATTTAACTTCAGCTATAACACTCTATGAAAAAGATCCAAATAGGGCACTTCTTCCAGCCTCAACAACAAAAATAGTTACAGCTTTAGTTGCAATTGATACTTACGAACTAGAACAGGTCTTAAAAGTCGGTAAAACAAGCGTAGTGGGGCAAAAAATGGGACTTGTAACTGGAGAGGAGATAAAATTTATTGATTTACTTAATGGACTTTTGATTTACTCGGCCAACGACGCGGCAGAAGTTTTAGCTCAAAATCATCCTGAGGGTAGAGATGTTTTTATAGATTTAATGAATAAAAAAGTTAAAGACTTGGGGCTTAATAATACTCATTTTAGTAATCCTACAGGGCTAGATAACGGATCACAATTTTCAACAACAAGAGATTTAGTAGTTGTTTCAAAAGAGGCAATGAAAAATCCAATATTTGCAGAAATTGTGGGAACAAAGGAAAAAATAGTCAAAAGTGTTGATAACAGGTTTACACATAGATTATCAAACATAAATAAATTGTTGGGAGAAGTTGATGGTGTAAAAGGTGTTAAAACAGGCTGGACTGAAAATGCCAGAGAAAATTTAGTCACCTATGTTGAAAGGAATGGGCGACATGTAATGACAGTTGTTTTGGGTTCATCAGACAGATTTGGTGAAACAAAAGAACTAATTGAGTGGATTTTTAATAATTACACTTGGGAAGAAGTAAAACCAGAGTAACTATTCTCCGTAGTAATCTTGAGTAACTGCTGGGACGTAGCCTACAACATCATTATCTCCTTCAAAAACATAAACAGGTTGGAAGAATTCTGTGTAAACCCCTGCATCATAGTAAGCTAGGTATATTTTTCTTATTTTTATATTATCTTCTTCTACTACTGAACTGGTAGAGGCTGGGTAATAATTTCCTGATGAAAACACTTGCCATGCCTGATCTCCTGTTTTAATTGGGTATGTTGCAACCTGTGATTCATCAACTGGGAAATAATGATATTCTCCTGCAATTATTTCCTTGCCTCGTTCTTTTACTCCGCTTACCATAAACCAAAGATTTCCCTCTTTTGTCACTGGAGTAACAACGGGTAAATCATCAAAATTTTTTCTAAACAAATCAATTCTTACAAGATTTGCGTCAGATTGTGAAAGAGCAGCTATAAACCCTCCAGCCTGCGTTTTTAAGTATTTACTTTCAAATGTTCCTGTTTCTATGTCTTTTGGATATAAACTAGCAGATGATAAAAAGGTCTTAACGCTATTTCGAGCAATTTCAGGAAGTGGTGGTCTAACTAAAATTGGTGATGGATCAGCATTTAAATCATAACTAATTGAAAATGAGCCTGTAACAATATTTGTTTCAAGTGACGTTGGTGCTGTCTTATGATAGAACTTATATAATGATTCTGTCGTTTGTTGTGGCTGTATATCAAAGCCAAGCCTTGCTGCTTTATCTTGTGCAAAGTCTAACGAAAGCAAATTAGACGCAATTTTTGGCATAAAAAAGACTTTTGATTGAGCGGGGAATGTTGGGAGACCACCTTCTGGGGTTTCAAGTGTAAAGTTAAGTTTTACCTTTTGTCTTTCTGGAAAAGGAATCTTTGATAGTTTACCAAAAGCAACAGTTGGAGGTGTTGGGGGAGGTGGAAATACTTTTTTGTAAAGGGAAATACCACTTAAAATTATACCTCTGGCAATAATAATTAATATTATTCCATAAATTGAATACCTTATTCCTTTTCTTGCTGCTATTGATGCCTCAGTGAGTGTAGCCATGATATAATTAATATTACCATGAGAACAAGATTTGCACCAAGTCCAACAGGCTTTTTACATATTGGAGGTTTACGTACTGCATTATATGCCTATGTGATGGCAAAACATGAAGGAGGCGAGTTTATACTTCGGATCGAAGATACTGACCAAAAGAGAGAAGTAGAAGGATCAGCAGAAGCACTTCAAGTAACACTTAAAAAGTTTGGACTTGTTTGGGATGAATTTTATATACAGAGCGAACGTCATAAAAGTGGGATATATAAAAAAGCTGTTGAAAGATTGGTTTTAGACGGCCATGCGTTTTATTGTAATTGTAAACCAAAGAATGCAAAGACGGAAGGTTTTTCAGTAGAGTTAAGAGATCCCTGTAGAGACAAAAATTTAACATCTGGTGCAATTAAGCTTAGGGTTCCAGACGATGAAATAGTTAAATACAAAGATTTTGTTCACAAAAAGGAAATATCTTGGAATACGAACACAGTTTATGATGCTACACTTTTGAAAAGTGATGGTTTTCCTACGTATCATTTAGCTGCAATGACTGATGATATAGATATGAAAATAACACATATAATAAGAGGCCATGATTGGATGCCTTCAACCCCAGTTCATCTTTTAGTATTTAAGTACTTGGGCGGACCAACACCAGAAATAGGTCATCCTACAGACATATTATCTGCAGAAACGGGAAAAAAGTTGTCTAAGCGTAGAGATTCTGTTTTTTGTGAGCAATTTTTAGAAGAGGGTTATCTTCCTGAAGCTTTATTAAATTTTATTTTTCTATTAGGATGGGCGCCAAAGGATAATAGAGAGCTTTATAGTTTAAAAGAGATGGTTGATTCGTTTGACCCAAATGGATTTCAAGACGCCAACCCAAAGTTTTTTAGAGATAAATTAAATTGGTTTAATGGACAATATATTAGAAAATTATCTGTAGATAATTTATTAGAAAAATTAGAATTAGATAATAACCAAAAAAATAAATCTATTGTAGCCTTGATTCAAGACCGATTAGAAAAATTGTCAGACTTTAAAATGCTTACTAAATTTTTCTTTGAAAAACCTGAAGTTGACGCAAAGTTATTTGGTGAAAATTACAAAGAACATCTAACAAAAGCTATTGAAGGAATTCAAAATAATAGGGATTTAATGGAAGTAGTTAAAGAAAATAATTTTAAAACTGGTGACTTTTTTATGAGTTTAAGAATTGCAATAACTGGAATGAAATTTACTCCACCAATCAACGAATCAATTGAAATATTAGGTAAAGAAGAAGCATTAGAAAGACTTAAAAAATTAATTTAGAAAATGAATACAACTGCCCAAAGTAATTTTAGGGATTTATTAAAACTCAAAAGTATTGAGGCAAGGCTAGCCTTTGAAAAGAAATATCCAAAAGCTCATCAGTTTTTACTTGAAAAAGGAATTGAAATAGGAAAATTACGTGAGCATAGTGCTAAATTAATTTCAGCCGGTGCATTAACTGGTACTCTTTTACTTTCTCCGCCAACAGGAGCCAGTCAACTTCCAAGTCCTTCAGAAATATCCAAAAGTATTGATGGGATAATAGATAGAAATGAAAAGAAATTGCCACAGAAAGATTTAATTGATGCGTTTAACTTTATGCTTCCAAAGGAAGTTAGGCCACTATCAAGGGACGAAGAAAAAAAACTTGAACAAGTAATTAAAGATACAACAGATATACCGGCAAAAGCTTCACTTGAAGGGGAACATTTAAATACAACATATGGTTATATTGGGGCAGAGCAACATTTAAAAAGATATCCTGGAGATATTTTGGAAAACCATGGGCCATATTACAAAGAAGGAATTGCTCCCGGTCTTGGTGCGTGGGGATATTTTGCCAAATCAAAAGACAAATTAACACTAGATCTTGTTGAAACAGAAAAGTGGTATGCAGTTGTCCAAACACTTTATTTACCTGATTGGAATAGTCGTCAACCATATTTACATAATTGGTATAAACATAGAAAAGTTATGGTTGTTAATACTAAAAATGGAAATGCAGTTGTAGCAGCTATAGCTGACGCTGGGCCTGCTGCTTTTACTGGAAAGCATTTTGGTGGTAGTCCTGAAGTTATGGAATATTTGGGAGGGTCACGTTATAAAAAAGGAGCAGTATTACTCTTTTTTGTTGATGATCCAGAAAATAAAATAAAATTAGGTCCAGTAAAGTATAATGATGTTGAATTACCAGAAGGGAGTTTGATACAAATATGAGTATGCTTTTTTTCGACCATCTAGTTGTTATTAATGGGCTTGATAAAAAAATTAAAAAATTATCAAGTTCCAATGATGAGATGCAGGAATTGTGGAAATATGTTGAGGAATTAATACACCATAGAGTTTTAGATTGTTGTCTTGATAATTTACCTGAAGAACACCACAGCGAATTTTTGGATAAATTTCATAAAGCTCCACATGACATCGGCCTGCTTGATTATCTAAATCAAAAAATAGGAAAAGATGTAGAAAAACTAATCAAAATTGAAATCAAGAAACTAAGAAAGGAACTCCTCCTTCTTGACTCTAACAAAATGTAGCCACTGTTCAAATATCTCTAAGAAAGTTTTTAAAGGTGCTTCAATTATGAAGTCAAAAATAAAACTTAAAATATTTATTTTTGAAATTTGGCTTGATAACCATTGACCTGATTTGATAATTGGTAGAAATAAATAATCAAGTAAACTTTCAAAAAATGAATCATTTGATGATACTGATAACAAATAATCATTAGAAATTTCTCTAACTCTGTAGGCAAAGAATGATACTACACTTAAGAAAAATAAAAATATAATTTGGCTTACAAAATTGAAATCTAACAAATTTAATAAATAAATTAGTGCAGAAATAAACAGAAACGAAGTTGTTAAAAATAAGAAATAGAATATTTTTTCAGCTGTAGTTTTTTCAGTTTTTGTTTTAACTATTTCCTTTTCAAACTGTAGATTATCAACGTATAGATATTCATTAACCTTATCTATCATTAAACTAGTATTATTTTCGTCTGGTAATTTTATTCTTGAGTTAAAAAGAATCATCAGTGTGGGTGGAAACAAAACATTAATTGATAAAACAACAAAATTAATACTGCCAAGTAATATGTCAAAAGGTATTTCGATAAGTAAGGCCAAAACCATTTTTGTTAGAAATATATAAACGATGCTTCTTTTAGATGCTCTGATGACTTTAGATTTAGTACTATTATATTTTTGTAAAAGTGTTTCAGTTAGTTTTTCGTTTAGATTTTTTTTGTCATTTGTTAGTTCATCTAAATTGTCAATGTTTTCTAATACAAAATCTTTAATTAAGGTAAAAGGCGGTGAGATTTGAGAAACCTTTCTCTTTAGAAGATCTTTATATTGGTAATTTAAATGGCCTTCAATTGTATCTAAAACCTGAAAAAGTTTTGAAGTGTCGTTCCATTTAGGTAAAAATACCTTCAACAATTTATATCGAATCAGAATCTCGCTATTTTTTGCAAAACTTCGCTCCACAGCAATATATATTTGAATACTTCTTATCGATTTGTCATTTTCGTCAAAATCAATAATCGATTCAAGTGCAGACGAGACATAATTTATAATAATTTGGTTTTCTGGTTCAAAGTTTAAAGATTCATCAATTTCACAAGCACATAACCCAACAAGTAGTGATGATTTATTGCTGTTTGGAACTAATAAACCCGCATCTCTATATTTTTGAATAATTGACTTAAATTTTTCAATTTTCTCTTCATTTATTGAATCGGCTTCTACATATCTTGCCCAGACTAGTTCTTTGAGAAGTAAATTTGATATTTTTTGACTAGATTGGTTTAAAAATATTCTTCTTTTTAAAATTCTTTCAATTGCAGCTTGTCTTATTAGATGTTCATCTCTGTATTCAACTGCATTTCTAGCACGTTCGTAAGCAAATGCAATTGATGAACCCTTTTTTGTGGATTTATATCTTGATTTATTGTTATTTAACTTATATTTCTTGGCAAGTTGAATCTCTTTTATTAAGTTTTGGCTATTTGCATTTAAGGTATCCATTTTTTTGAAGTATACTAGAAAATATGCCCAATCGAAACTATGGTGGAATAATTTGGACTAATCATGCGATTCAAAGGCTAAATGAACGTGGAATTAGCCAAGGAGATGCTTGGGCTGTTTGGAATAGACCTGAGCAAAGTAGATATTCAACAACTAAAGGGGCATGGATATATTATCGTACCTACGGAGACACCAGAATAGAGGTAGTTGCAAAACAAAATGAGAAAAAAGAATGGATTATTTTATCTGTATGGTCAAAGAAAGTTTATACTGATAATGTTAAACCTAAGAAATCTTTTTGGTTAGATCTTTTTAGAAAAATATTTTTTAAATGAATATACGATTATTGTCATTAACTTTAATTATCACAATATTATCTATTTTTATAAATAATAATGTAAATATGGCAGTATCTGTTGTAACACCTTCAGCTACACCAACTTTTACTACAACTGCAGTTTCATCATCAACCCCAAGCACAACACCAACACCTATTATTACTACAAAACCAATAGCAACTAGTCTAAGTACAAAAGGTTCTACAACTGCTCCTGTTGTAAATAATTCTGCACCAAATTCTGGTTACTCAAGACAAAGTGTTAAGACAGATGCAGGAACTTTTACAGTTAGTATTATCGCTGCAAATTTAAGTTCAACAAAGGTAATAGTTGATACTGCATCAACCTCAGACTGTTTTAATAATTGTCCTGTTTTGTCTCTCGGAGATTATGTTACTAGAAATGGTGGTTGGGCGGGAATTAATGGAAGTTATTTTTGTCCAAAAGATTACCCAAGTTGTGTAGGTAAAGAAAATAGTTTTGATTTACTTGTGATGAATAAAGATAAATACTATTTTAATTCTGCAAATAATGTTTACAGTACAAATCCTGTTGTTGGATTTCGTGATGGGGGAATTAGCTTTGTAACTGCTGGAAGTCAGTGGGGCAGAGACACTTCATTAAATGGGGTTCTCATGAATTATCCACTTTTAGTTCATGGTGGGAATATAACTTTTGGGGGAGATGATGATCCAAAAAAAGGAAGTAAAGGAGCAAGAAGTTTTGTGGCAAACAAGGGAAACATTGTTTATATTGGAGTTGTTCACTCGGCAACAGTTGCAGAATCTGCAAGAGTTATGAAAGCTCTGAGTATGGATAATGCTTTAAATCTTGATAATGGAGGATCAACTGCTCTTTGGCATGGAGGTTATAAAGTAGGTCCTGGCCGTGCAATCCCCAATGCAATTATTTTTAAATAATTTTTAAGTAATTAATATCCGATGGCTGGTTGACGGTTGGCGATTAGAGTGGTATTTTATATTATGTCTGACATATTACCAACCAACCCTACAATAGAACAAGTCAGTGTTCCAACTACTCCTCATGATCAATTAGTGAATGAACTTCGAAAACCAAATTCAATTGAATATAAAACAAATGCGGGACAGTTTGGAGGTGTAATTAATGTCTACGTAACTGAAGCTAATCCACAAAATCCAGCGTTAAACAAAATTAACATTGACAATGGAAAGCCTACAGCAGTTGAGCTTAGTTTACCTATTGCAGATTCTGTTGAGATAGCACCAAATCTTATTGTCGAAATCACAAAAGGCACAATTCATCAAGCACCGATACGGTTGACAATTGAAAGAGAAGAAGAATTTCAAGTTGCCCGTTTGTCGTTAGACTTAAGAGCAATAACTGATGGTTTTGGTCGAAAGGATTTTTCACTCCAGGAGTTAAGTGCTAACTTTTTTACCCTAGCTGATGTAGCAGCTACCTTTAAAAATATTGATGACAAAGCTAAAGAAATAAACGACACAACTTGGTCAGTGAGATTTGATGAACCAACTGATGGTCCAGTTTTAGAAAGAAGAACACTCCACGGTCAAACAGAAGAAAGTTTTACGGAAGTTTTTAGACAATTAACAAATGGAAAATTAACAATACGACAAGAAGCAGTTAAGGAAAAATTTAAGCGTGCTTTTTCAGGATCATATCCTTGATTTTTAGGCGGTTGACAGTTTATTAGGTATGGTCTAAATTTAATCATGGCTAAAAGAAAACTAGGCAAAAACACACTTCCACTTTTAGCAATTACTGCATTAGTTTTAAGTGTAGCTCTTGTAAATTATGATAAATCCCTTGTTTCAAATAGTAGTAGTACACAAAGTGTATTAAGTGAAAGCGATGAAAATAAAGAAGATGTAAAAAAGGAAGAAAAAGTAGAAGAAAAGAATAGAGAAAAAGTTGAAACCAAAAATGAAGTTCGAAAGGAAGAAAAGAAAGAAATTCAAAGATTAGATGTTAGTTCTGGAAAAATAAGAATAAATTCAAGAATTGAAGTTAAAAGTAACAGTGGTAATAATTCTATTGATGATATTGACGATGATTCAAATGACGATGACGATGTCGATGAAGTAGATATAGATGATGAAAATGAGGTAGAGGATGAGATAGAAGATGAAGATGAGGATGAAGATGGAACTGAAACAGAAACAGAAGAAGAATCTGAAACAGTTTCTCCAGATGGAACAGTAAACAGGTTTAAGTTAAAAATTAAAACTAGAACTACGGCAGGAAAAACAATAATCGAAACAGCTTCTGGTGAAGTTGAAGTAGAAAATAATCCAGAAGATACAGTAAATGACCTTGTTGAAAATGGACTTATTGATAATCCAACTACGATTGAAGTAAAAGAAAATGAAAGAGAAAAGGTAGAATTTGAGATTCAAGGGACAGATTCTAAGAAGTTTTTGGGTATTTTTAAGGTGGTTATTCCAAAAACGATAACAGTTTCTTCAGAGACAGGTGAGGTTGTTTCAACCAATCAAAACGTTTGGTCCAGAATTATAAGCCTACTTTCAATTTAAACAAAAGTAATTGCTGTTCCCTTTTTGTCTGCTCGGCCAGTTCTTCCAATTCTATGAATATATGTATCATAACTTTCTGGAGCTTCATAGTTAATGACATGACTAACATTTGGAATATCTAGTCCACGAGAGGCAACATCAGTTGCAATTAAAATATCTATATAACTTCTTTTAAATTTATCAAGAGTTTTTAATCTTTGGCTTTGTCTTTTATTTCCATGAATCGCATCAGCTTTAAAACCCCTTTTTAATAGCTCATCTGCTAAATGTTGTACTCCATGCTTAGTTCTTGCAAAAATTAATACTTTATCAAACTCCTGTTTAATTAAAAGTTGATGCAATTGCTCAATTTTTTTATTTGGACTATCAATTCTTACCACTTCTTGTTTAACATTGGCTGCAGTTTCTCTAGTTTTGACAGAAACTGTTACTGGATTATTAACGAAAGCATTTAAAACACTTCTCACTTTCCCATCAATTGTTGCAGAAAAGAAAAGTGACTGTCTAACTTTTGGAAGTAGTGAAATCATATATTGGACATCTTTCAAAAATCCAATATCTACCATATGGTCTGCTTCATCAAGCACTACAGATTTACAATCCCCTAAATATAAAGTTCTTGAATCAACATGGTCTAAAAGTCTTCCGGGAGTTCCAATAATAAAATTTGGGTTTCTACGAAGTTCTTGCTTCTGTCTATTTATATTTTCTCCACCAATACAAAGTGCTGAATAAATACCTAGTCCTTTTGAAAAAAGATAAAATTCATCTCTAATTTGGCTTGCAAGTTCTCTGGTTGGTGCAACAATTAATACTTTTTCGTGCCTGTCTTTTATAACTTTATTTAGAAGTGGAATCAAAAAGGCAGCGGTTTTTCCAGTTCCTGTGTTTGCAATACCTATTAAATCACGACCGGCTAAAATTTCTGGAATGGATTGGTCTTGAATTGGAGTGGGGGAACCATAATTTCGATCCAATACATTTTGTTTTAATTTTGGGTCAATGTTAAATTCTGCAAAGCCATTTTTTGCGATGTAGGCTTCAGTAGAAATTGTAATATCTTCGGTTTTTTGTGAATTTATAATATTAGTTGGATCGAATACCTTTGCAACTCTACCACGACCCCCTGCACCAAAACGCCTACCCATTGCACCATAATTTGTGCGAGGTTTAAAACCACTATTAAATCCACGTTTAAAATTTTTATACATTTTCTGTTAATTTAAATAACTTGGGGAAAAACCGAAGAAGTAATTTAAAAAGTTACAATCAGTCTTTCGCAAATCAATATAAAGTAATAATACCACTAAACAATATGAATGTCAACCCTATAGTGATATTACTTGGATTTACGACTCTTTTTAGAAGGTTCTTTTTGGTCTCGATTGAGCACAAGATAAACCAATGGTAAAATTCCTACAGAGTTAACAAATAATAAAGCAATAAACCAAATATTTTGACCTTTTCTTGCAGATTTCCAAAGTGCGAAACCTTTCAAAATTAAATCAAAAATTGCAAAAGGCAAAAAAAATCCAAAAAATTTGTTCATTTCAAAATTTTCATAAAAATTATTTCCATATCCCCACATCATATTATTTTAATTAAACAATCTTTTTCTTTTCTTGTCAATCTTTTGATTTCAGACTCTCTTTTTAAAGCTTCACTTTTAGAATTTAAATTTTCTGTATGAACTAATTTAAAGCTATCAAAAGATTTCATGTATTTTGCAGATTTTTTAGAATGAGTTCGATGTTCGTTTAATCTTTTTTCTAAATTCTTTGCGATGCCAGTATAAAGTGTGTCTTTAGATGTTCTTAAGATATAAACTGTGTACATTTATTTAAGTATTGAAAATGCTTCATCAACGTTTTTTGTTTCCATAAGTTTGGCACGTAAGGTATTTGCACCTTCAAAACCATGAATATACATTTTAAAAAACTTTTTCATCACACCGTACGCTTTATTACTTTCTTTTGTTTTTTTATATAAATCTAAATGTTTAATTAAAACCTGTTTGTTTTCTTGAAGTGTATGAATTTTGTTTGTTTTATCAAAGACCAATGGGTTTGAAAAAATACCTCTGCCGATCATAATTCCATCGACACCATATTTTTTATGTTTTCCTAGAACATCTATATAATTTTTAACATCACCGTTGCCAATAATGACAGTATTTGGAGAAATTTCATTCTTAATTTTTACAGCTTTTGCAATTTCCTCCCAGTTTGCAGGAACATCAGACATTTGTTTTGCGATTCTACCATGAACTGTAATTGCATCTAATTTTTGTTCGAGTAAAAAAGAAATCCAATCTTCTGTTTCGACATCTTTAAATCCAATTCTAGTTTTCACACTAATGGGTAATTTATTTGTGCCATTTCTGGTTGCTTTAATAATTTCTCTGACTAGTGGACGATTATTGATAAGTGCAGAGCAAGCTCCATTTTTAATAACTGCGCGAACTGGGCATCCCATATTGATATCAATTCCATCGAAACCAAATTTTTCGGCAATTTGGGCGACTTTTGTAAAATGTTCAGGATTTGTTCCCCAAATTTGAGCAACAATTGGATGTTGTTCTTTACTAAATTTGAATCTGTGAATTGTTTTTTCATAACCTGAAGATGATAGGGCGTCTACATTTGTAAATTCAGTAAACATAACATCAGGTCTAGGTAGAGTTGTTGCAACAATTTCTCTGAAAACAAAATCAGTAACATCCTCCATTGGTGCAAGTGCAACAAAAGGTTTAGGTAATTTCTGCCAAAAGTTATTGTTCATATCTACAAGTATAATTTAATATTTTCTAAATGTTCACGATATGTTTTTGCACAGTGAATTTGGCGGGATGAATCATGAAGGTAGAAAATACAGTCAGTTTCTGCAGGGTTAAGTGCAGCTTCTATAAAATCAATGTTTGGACTACAAATTGGGGTAGGAGGTAGGCCTTCATGTTTATAACTGTTATACAGAGAATCACTTTGTTTTTCTTCCAAAGATATATTTTCCCACCAGCTACCATTTTCATTTTTACCAAGTGTATATTGCATTGTGGCATCAATTTGAAGTCTCATATCTTGATTTAATCTGTTCCAGATTACCTCTGAAATTAGTTTGGCATCCTCTCTTCCTGCAGCTTCTCTGGCAATAAGGGAGGCAATTTTTAATCCTGTAGTCCATTTAATATTTTTAGTAACAAAATCATCAGTAAGTGGTTTCAATTTTTCATTGAAACGATTTATAAATCTCTGAGCTATTTGTTCAACTGATTCATCAGTTGGAATTAAATACGTATCAGGATAATAAACCCCTTCATAATACTCAGTATCTTTAAATAAATTATTCCACTCATTTAGTTTTTCACTATTCCATTCTAAGATTTTAGCTAAATTCTCTCCCACCTGTTCTTTTCTAGGGCAAAAGAAAATATTAACCCACATTAAATCTTGCTTGCCTTCTAGCCTTTTAATTACTTGCCAAGCATTTAGATTAGAATTTAATTTGTATCCACCTGGTTTTATTTCTTTTGATTTAGAAAAATTATTATATAGAAATTCAAAACCTTTCTTATTTTTGATTAATCTTTGGTCAAGTAAAGAATCACTTAATTTGAAATTTGATTTTTCTTGAGGAATTACAAAAACAATAGTTTCTTTTGAATTATTTAGAGGACCAAAAAACGCTGAAAAGAGACTTGATAAAAAGAAACCAAGAGCTAAAAAAAATACGAGAACCATAAATATATTTTTCATCTGAAGTTATTATTTTACACTAACTTAGGCCAAGGCTTTAAGAATAGCCTCACGTACATTTTTTCCTCCAAACCAACCATTTCCGTTTAAATGAATAATTGCACGCTTATTTTTGTTCCAATCTTGAAGATAACATTTATTAATAGTTCCCCCTTTGTTTAAAAAGACTGCAACTAACTCTTTAATTGTGAGATTTGTATAGATGCTTCATTATAGCACCTAAACCTATACAGGTGAAGACAAAAGAAGTAAATCCTCCAAGAACAGGTATAAATCTTAAACCATAAAAAATAGTTAAGCCTAGAACAAAATTTGCATATAGGCTAAATTTATTCCAGCCAAATTGTTTTGATATGGAAGATCCAAGGGCGAGGGCTGTTACAAGTTTAGCCATATAGACACTAACTCCAAATAAAGCCAAGGTTATCATTGACAATTGAGCTCCAATGATAGTCAACATTACAATAATTGCAAGCGGAACTGTTAAAACCAAAATCAAAAATCCAACTCCCAAGTTAGCAAACACCGATTCTGATATTTGTTTCCCTGATTCTTCAGCTTTCTTAGAGTGTAATTTAATAGCAATTATTCCAACTAACAAAGAACCTAAAAATGAAACAACTAGCATTGTGTTTCTGCCTTGGCTGAAGCCTATTTTCTTAGGTTCTACTTTCCAATTATTTTCAATTTTTTGAATTGCACCTGCAATTTTTACTTTCTCTGGTATAACTAAATCACTTTTACCCTCTTCTCCCAACATGTAATAAAAGTCTTTTGCAACTTTTGTATTATCACCTAATTTTATTTCTCCTGCTCCAATTCTAACCTCGCCACCAATAGATGAATTTAAATCAATATTTCCAGCCCCTGCATAAAAATTACGACCAACCTTTGCTTTGTTGATAATCATACCTGTTCCGGTTAGAAGAGATCCACCAATTGAGGAATTTTCATCAACTGTTAATGTTCCTGCTCCCACAAGTAAACTATCACCAATTGTTGCTTTTGAAATTACCACATTTCCCCCACCTATATAAACATCGTCCTTTATTTTACCTGATATGGTGACTGTTCTACCCCCGATTATTAAATCTCCATTAATTGTGCCATCAACTTTAACTATTTCTGCACCAACATATACATCACCATTAATAACACCTAAAATTTCAACATTTTCTGCTCCTATAAACAAATCATCGTTGACAATTTCTTTTGCAGAAATAGTTAAGGTACCTTTTTCTTGCATCATTACTTTTGCATATGAATTAGGAACTAAAACAAAAAGTAAAACTAATGAGGTTAACAGTCCGAACAACACTTTTCTCATATCAAAAATATAATATCACAAAGTATTCTCTACGTATATATCTGCTTAAAATAAGTATGGGTCTAGGAGTGAAGATACAATTACTATTATATAAAATTGAGGTATCTTAATCTTTAAACTAAACTAATCAAAAATGTAAGCAGATGTATCCGAAGACAACTTGTGATATATGTATTATAACAGACTATTCTCGTTTGTCAAATACTATCGGCTACGTCAAGCTACGCTTATGAGATTACTCCTTTTTTCCAAGCCAAAATAAATTCAGGATGAATTTTGACTCCATTATCTATTTTTTTTTGAATTTCTTGTAGTTTAAAAAAAGAAATCATACTTACTTCTTTGAAATTAATTTTAAACTTTTTGTCAGATATACCCGTATAAATATCAGCATCAACTTCACGAATAATGTCTGAATTCCAAGATGGGTAATGGAATATTTCCCTTTTAATAAAGGTAAGTGGGGTGTTTATACCCAACTCTTCAAAAAGTTCTCTTTCCGCCGCTTTTTGACTTTCTTCTCCAGAGTCAATATGCCCGCCAGCCGAGAAGTCCCAGTAACCTGGAAAAGATTTATCGTTTAAAGATCTTTTTTGTAAAGCTAATTCTCCTGATTTATTAAATATTAAAATATCGACACAAATATGTTTTTCGTAATTATCCATATTTTTGCTGCCTCGCTCCGATTTGAACGAAGATAAAATGGTCCAGAACCATTTGGCCTACCGTTAGCCGACGAGGCATCATGTTAGAGAATTATAACAGAAATATAAATTTGAGGCTAATCTATTGACTTTTTATTACTTTTTTGATATTATTATGATAATTACTTGTTTGGATGGGTGTTTACATCGGTTCAAGCAAGTTTTTTTTGGAAATATATTCTTTTTAATTCTTTCCATTTAATTTTCCTGAAACTAATGATTTTTTTATTAATGATTTTTATTAACTCATTATTTTTTCCAGTTTCGTTGGCAAGAACGCACCCTGCTATCATATCGGCCGAGTTTACAGCAAAATTTTTTGAGCTATCAACATGTTCTATTTGTGGAAGGAATCGATAAATTGATTGTAATTTTTGATTAAATATATCAAGATCTTGTTTGTTTGAAAAATGTTTATCAAATATGATATTTTTTAAATTTGAATAATAGTCAAAAATATCTCGAAACAATATCCATGATAGCAATGCAAAATTGTCAGGTGAATCTTCAATTTTTGTTTTATTTTTATTCACTACTAGTATAAATATTTCCGCATCAGTTGTTAAAAGTTGTTTAAAAAAATCTTTTTTTGCCTTTTCACTTGCGGTATAAAATTTTAATTCTCCTGTATTTTTTCGTAATTTATTTCTAGCTTTAATAGATTTGATTATTTTTATTATTTTGTTGCTATCGTTTGTTACTATTGCTGCTAAAACAATTATTTTATTGTTTGGATCTGGTAGAGTCCCTGATTCGTCAATGTACAACTTCATGTGTTTATATAATTAATTTGGGGAGAAACAGAAAAAGGGCAATTATTATTGATGCAATTGCACCCAGAAGGACTACTCCTGCTGAAATATCTTTTATTTGTCTTGCCTCTTCTGACCTTTCAAGAGAATGCAAATCAACAAGTTTTTCAACAATTGTATTTATAAGTTCTAAAGTAATCACAAAAAAAATTGTAATTACTAAAATAGTAAATTCGACTAAATTAAATTCCAAAAAGTAGGCAAATATTAATGCTATAACTGCAAATAAAAAATGAACACTTAAATTTGGCTCAGATTTAATTGCATCTCTAAATCCAGATATGGCATATTTAAAACTACTTAAGGTAGATTGCATACAATACTTAGTATATCATTAAACTAAATGATTACATTTCTAGCTAGTGTTTTAATTTGGTTAATGTTTTTTGGACTTGTTGTTCTATGGGTAATTGATGGAAAAATAAAAAAAGAAACTGTAATACATGCAATTTTTTCTTGCTTAGTTGCTTATGCAATTACTGAATTAATTAAAACTGTATTTCCAACCATTAGACCGTTTCAATTTAGTGGAGGTTTACCTTTAACACTAACAGTTCCATCAGATGGTGCGTTTCCATCAACTCATACAGCTGTTGCTTTTGGTCTTGCTGTGACAATTTTAAAACATGATAAAAAAGTAGGAATTTTATATCTTATAATGGCAGGACTTGTTGGAATTGCTCGTATTATGGCTCATGTTCATTATCCAATAGATATTATGGTTGGCGCTTTGATAGGAACATCAATTTCAGGATTGACTTCTAGCAAACACTTTGTTAGACTGCTAAATCGATGAGAAGTGTACCAATAATCGCAATCAGAGGATCGGTTGTTTTTCCTCACACTGATGCTTTACTATCATTTGTAAGGCCATCTACTGTTTCTGCTGCTGATAATGCTTTCCAAAAAGACAGATTGGTTGCAATATTTACTCAAAAAGATAGTAGGATTAGTGACCCTCAAAAAGACGATTTATATGAGGTTGGAATACTTGCAACCATTACTCAAATGATGACTGTTGAGGATGGTACACATGCTTTAGTAAGAGGTCAAATTAGAGTTAGGCTTTCAGAAATTGTTTCTGACCAACCGTTTTTATATGGGAATGTTGAAGAATTACCAGATGTAATTGATAATTCGCCAGAAATATTTGCTCTTGCCAATACACTACGAGATAATTTTAGAAAGGCCTTAACTTTAGGAAAAATGGTGGAGGTATTATCAATTGTTAAATTAATTTCTGATTCATCAACTCCGATTGAATTAACTGATCAAATAGCCTCAGTTCTTGACTTAAAACCAATTCAAAGACAACAACTTCTTGAAACCTTTCCTTTAATTGAAAGGATGAAAAAAGTAAACGAATTATTGAGTAAAGAGATAAGCATTATGGAAATTGAAAAAACAATTTCATCAAAAACCCAACAACAGTTTGATGACATAATGAAGAAAAATATATTGAGAGAAAAGAAAAAGGCTATAGATAAAGAGCTTGGAGCAATTGATGGTGGCGATGAAGAAGGTGGTCCGTCTTCTGAAGAAGTAAAAGAGTATAAAAAGAAGATAGCAGATGCCAAAATGCCAAAAGATGTTGAGGAAAAGGCATTAAAAGAATTAACTAAGCTTTCTAAATTGTGTTCGTTTAATCCAGAATCTGGATTTTTACGAAACTATCTTGATTGGCTTTGTGAAGTTCCTTGGAGTGTTGTTTCCCCAAATCATGTTTCAATTACAAAGGCAGGTAAAATTATGGAAAAGAGGCATTATGGTTTGAAGAAAACAAAAGAAAGAATTCTTGAATATCTATCTGTTATGAAACTGTTAGAAGAAAGAAAGAAAAAAGGAAAAGAAAATTCATATCAACCAACAATTTTGTGTTTCATCGGACCGCCGGGAGTTGGAAAAACTTCAATAGGGCGCGCAATTGCCGAGGCTATGGGTAGGAAATTTGCCAGAATTTCACTTGGAGGTATCAGGGATGAAGCAGAAATAAGGGGACATAGAAGAACTTATGTAGGTGCACTTCCGGGAAGAATTATTCAAGGGATTAAAACAGCAGGGACTAGAAACCCTGTTTTTATGCTTGATGAAATTGATAAAGTTGGATCAGATTTTAGAGGAGATCCAAGCTCTGCACTTTTGGAAGCCTTGGACCCTGAACAAAACAGAGAATTTTCGGACCACTATTTGGAAGTTTCATTTGATCTGTCAGATGTATTTTTCATAGCAACAGGTAATGTATTAGACACAATCCCTTCTGCCCTTCGTGACAGAATGGAAATAATTCAGTTTGCAGGTTATACAGAAGAAGAAAAGTTTGAGATTGCAAATAGATTTATTTGGCCAAAACAGCTAAAAAATCATGGTTTGGATGATATCAAAATATCAGACAAAGCCTTAAAAGTTATAATATCAAAGTATACAAGGGAGTCGGGTGTTAGAAATTTAGAAAGAAATATTGCATCAATTCTTCGTAAGATTGCAAGACTTGTTGCAGAAAAAAAGAAGCATCCTAAAACAATTAAAGAAACACATCTATTAGACTATTTAGGTCCTAAAAAATATTCATCCCTAATTGCGGAAAAGAAAAATGAAGTTGGTATGTCAACGGGATTGGCAGTTACTTCAGTAGGTGGAGAAATATTATTTATAGAAGTTTCCTTAATGCCAGGTCGTGGAAGACTTACCTTAACAGGGCAACTTGGAGACGTGATGAAGGAATCTGCTCAAGCTGCATTTACTTGGACTAGATCAAATTATAAATTACTAGGATTAAAACCTGATTTTGCCTCAAAGCTTGATGTTCATATCCATGTTCCAGAAGGTGCAGTTCCAAAAGATGGACCATCTGCAGGAACCTCAATTACAACAGCTTTAGTTTCTGCATTAACCAAGATTCCAACAAGAAGAGATACGGGAATGACAGGTGAGATATCACTTCGCGGTCATGTCATGGAAATAGGGGGAGTAAAGGAAAAAACAATTGCTGGGCATAGAGCAGGCTTAAAAACTATAATTCTACCTCGCGAGAATCAAAAAGATATGGAAGATGTTCCAGAAAAAGTTAAAAAAGATATCAATTTTGTCTTTGCAGAAAAACTTGAAGATGTCTTAGGTGTCGCCCTAACCCAATGGCCAATAGTATCTAAATAAGCTTTGTTTTGATATAATTCAAAAGTTAATTCGGCCTTGTCGTCTACAATCTGCCGAAGGCTGAGCGCTATACGACGCACTTTATAATATTTTGCAAGCTTTAGCTTGGCCCCGTCGTCTAGTGATCTAGGACACTTGGTTCTCATCCAAGAGATCATGAGTTTAAATCTCATCGGGGTCACAAAACCTATAGTATTATTTTTGATATAATTTGATTTATTGACAAAGGTTTAGCTTGGGGTTATTATAGACACCTTAGGTATTTTTTATATATGAATATTTTTTCCAACATGCCAACTATTTTTAGCCTTATTATTAAGGTTTAAGGTCTGTTGGGGAGAAAAATATATAAATCTCTCCAAAATTAAGTGGAGGGATTTTTTAGTATAAAAATACAAATATGGCAAACAAAAAGAATATGGCCAAACAAGTACAGCTAACAGCTAAAGGTCTTGCTGCTTTAAAAACTGAATTAGACGAATTAGTAAAAGTAAAAAGATCAGCTTTAGTTGAAAGACTTTCTAATGCAAGGTCCCAAGGTGATTTATCAGAAAATTCTGATTATCAGAATGCAAAAGAAGAGCTTGAATTTTTGGAAGGCAGAATTGAAGAACTTGAAAATGTAATTAAAAATGCAGTTGTTGTAGATGATTCTAAAAACGGATCAGGCGCAGGGGTAGGTACAAAGGTGACAGTTCGTGTAAATGGGGTTAAAAATACATTTGAAATTGTTGGAGAATGGGAAGCTGATTTAACCAAGAAAAAAATAAGTCACACTTCTCCACTTGGTTCATCGCTTGTTGGTAAAAAAGTTGGAGACAAATTTGAAGTCGAAGCACCTGTTGGTAAGGTAATTTACGAGGTTGTGGCAATTGATTAAATTTTTAATCAATTAAAATCCCAACCTCCTAAATTAGGAGGTTTTTTAATATATAATATAAATATATAATACAGTTATGGATGCAGTAAAAAATGTTCGAGATGAAAGATTAGACAAACTTCAAAAAATTAAAGATTTGGGGATTGATCCCTATCCATCAAGCCTTAATTTTGAAAGGCAAAACATCTCAATAGCACTCAAATCTTTAAGTAGTGATATCTCAGTTGCTGGCAGGTTACTTGCTCTTCGCGGTCATGGAAACGTAATTTTTGCAGATTTAGTTGATGAGTCTGGGAAAATACAACTTTTTTTTCAGAAAAAAGTTTTAGGAGATAAATTTAAATTTTTGAAACTTCTTGATATCGGTGACTTTGTGGCAGTAAAAGGTGTAGTTATAAAAACCGTTGCGGGTGAAATTTCTATAGATGTCGAAGATTTTCAAATTTTAGTTAAAGCACTAAAACAACTTCCTTCAGCTTGGTATGGTTTAAAAGATGTTGAAGATAGATATCGAAAAAGATATTTAGACTTGATACTAAATAGCGAAGTAAAAAATAGATTAACTGCAAGAAGTAAGATAATTGATTCTGTCAGAGATTTTTTGACAGATCGTGGCTTTATCGAAGTTGAGACTCCAACATTACAACCTATTTATGGTGGTGGATTTGCAAGACCTTTTTCAACTCATCACAACAAACTTGATAGCGATTTTTATTTGAGAATATCGGATGAAATGTATTTAAAAAGACTAATTGTTGGTGGTTTTGAAAAAGTATTTGAAATTACGAAGGTTTTTAGAAATGAAGGAATTGATTTTGATCATAATCCTGAATTCACAATGTTTGAAGCTATGATAGCCTATGAAGATTATAAATATGGCATGGATTTAATAGAAGAAATATTTGAATATACTGCGCAAAGGGTATTAGGAAAGACAAAGTTTGAATATTTAGGAACGGAAATAGAGGTCAAGAAACCCTGGGCAAAGTATAAACTAACAGAATCAATTAAAGAATTTACTAGTGTTGATCCCCTAGGTTGGAAAACATTAGATGAAGCTAAAAAATCAATATCAAAGATGGGTGTTAAAGAAGAAAAAATAAAGGAATTGAATAATATTCAAAATATTGGGGAATGTATAGCTTTCGCTTTTGAGGAATTTGTTGAAGAGAAATTAATACAACCAACAATAATTTACGATTATCCAATAGAAGTATCTCCGTTGGCTAAAAAATGTGATGACCCAAGATTTACACAAAGGTTTGAAATGTTTGCTTTCGGTTCAGAGCTCGGAAACAACTATACCGAATTAAACGATCCGCAAGATTTAACCAAGAGATTTGTAGAAGAAAAGAAAAGAGAAAAAGCTGGTTTCGATGAAGCACACCAAACAGATTATGATTATTTAGAAGCTATTGAACATGGCTTTCCTCCAACTTGTGGCATAGCAATTGGTATTGATAGATTTGTAATGCTATTAACAAACGCCAAATCAATTAAAGAAATTATTCCATTTCCAACACTAAGACCGAAAAATTAGTCCTTTACATTTATAAAAAGAAGGGGTAAATTACAAACATAATGGCAAAAGTAGTAAAAAAGACGGTAAAGAGAGAAGTTAAGACCTTAAGAGTATCTAATATTCTTGAAGCAGTTAATGCAGAAATGGCAAGAGATCAAATAACAGCCTTGAGAGCAGAAATGACTCATTATGTAACAGAATCAGTTGCTGTTTCAATTTTAGCCCTACTTTTATTTATTGGTGCACCATCAGTTTTTCCAGAAATAATTAATCCATACCTTCCATCATCTTTAAAAATAATGCAAGCTTTTATAATGATTCCATCAGTTTTTTGGTTAATTACAATTCTTGGAAACATGGTTCGTTATTTTAAAATTCTAAAACTTCAGGATAAACTTTTTAAGTAATGCTATCAAGAGAAGAAGCTTATCAGATAGTTTCCACTTGGACAGAAAACCAAAATTTAATTAAGCATATGTTGGCTGTCGAAACAGCTATGCTTGGCCTCGCCAGAAAATTCCAAATTCCAAATGACAAATTACAAATTTGGGGGATAACTGGGTTACTTCATGATGCAGATTATGATAAATTTCCAACCGAACACCCAAAAAAGATAATTGAAGAACTTGAAAAGCGTGGCGAATCAACCGAGATAATTAATGCTATCAAAGCCCATGCGTGGAAATATAATGGCATGGATAGAGAGCCTCAAAATAATTTGGAATGGAGTATTTATTGCTGTGATGAACTAACTGGATTAATAGTTGCAGTAACGCTTATTCGCCCAACAAGAAAAATCAAAGATGTAACTGTAGATGATATTTTAAAGAAGTGGAATAAAAAAGATTTTGCAAAAGGGGTAGAAAGAAAAAATATAGAATTGTGTGAAGAAAAATTGGGAATTAAACTTAACGACTTTATTCAAATTGTATTATCTTCTATGCAAAGCATTTCTGACAATTTAGGATTATAATATATTTATGCTTGATATCAAATTCATCAGGGAAAACGTTGATTTAGTTAAAATAGCTACAAAAAACAAAGGTTTTGATGACTCTGTTGTTGATAAACTTCTTGATATTGATAAAAAAAGGAGAGAGTTAATAGGAAAGAGTGAAGAGATAAGAGCAAAGAAAAACAAATTAACAAAAAATGATATTGAAGAAGGAAAAAAATTAAAAGTTTTATTAAAAGAAAAAGAAGCAGAACTTGAAATAATCGAAAAAGAATTTGAAGAACTAATACATCAGGTTCCAAACCCCGCTTCTGATGACGTCAAAGTTGGAAAAGATGAGTCTGAAAATGAAATCGTTAAACTTTGGGGAGATCCTACTAGGTTTGAATTTTCACCAAAAGATCATGTAACGATTGGAAAATCTTTAAATATTTTAGATTTTGAAACTGGAGCAAAAGTTTCTGGATCACAGTTTTATTTTTTGTATGGGGATGGAGCTATGCTTGAGATTGCATTAATTCAGTATGCATTTGATCTGCTTTCTAAAGAAGGTTTTAGACCTGTAATTACACCAGATATCGCAAAATCAAGATATTATCTAGGAACTGGCTATGCCCCAAGAGGAAACGAAGCACAAACATATGAGATTAATGAAAGTGATTTAGGATTAATTGCAACTGCAGAGGTAACTTTAGCCGGAAGTCATGCTGATGAAATTATACCTGAGGAAAAATTACCTTTAAAGTATATTGGTTACTCACATTGTTTTAGACAAGAAGCAGGAGCATATGGTAAATACTCAAAAGGATTATATAGAGTTCATCAGTTTACAAAAGCAGAAATGTTTATATATTGTACACCAGATGAATCTACAAAACTTCATGATTATCTATTAGAGATGGAAGAAAAGATTTACCAAGGATTAAAAATACCATACAGAGTTTTAAAACAATGTACAGGTGATTTAGGAGCTATGGCTGCTAGAAAGTATGATATTGAAGCATGGATGCCCGGAAGAAATGACTATGGTGAAATAACTTCGACATCAAATTGTACAGATTATCAAGCAAGGAACTTGAATATTAAATATAGAAAAAAGGATGGAACAAATGAATATGTACATATGTTAAACGGATCAGGTATTGCCACTTCTAGAACAATTATTTCAATACTTGAAAATTATCAAAATGAGGATGGGTCAGTAACTATTCCAACAGTACTTCAAAAATGGATGGGGAAGGAAAAAATTACTACTAATTAATGAAATTTATTAAAGAAGAGTTTCGAAAAGTATTTTTGATTACGAAATGGGTGGTTGGTTTGTATTTTAAAAATTATCCACTTTATACAAGTATAAATGTTGTTTTAAGAATAATACTTGCTTTTGCTGGCTTGGTTAATGCTTATATTATTGCAATTGCTACAGATGAAGCAATAAAACTTACAACAGGTGGCACAGATTTGAGTTCAATTTATAAGATAATATTCTTTATTTTAGGATCGTCATTTTTCTTTTCAATGGTTGATATCGTAAATAATTATGTGTGGAGATCAATGATGGCACAGGATTGGTGGAAGTTGCGAGAAATTTTAGCTAAAAAAATTTCAAATTTAGGAATTAGTCAACTTGAAAATGCAGAATTAACAAATAAAGTTCAAAGATTTAATGAAACTTCAACAAATATCGCGGATTATTTCGCAAATGCTGCAAACATTATTGCTTTGTTTGTTGGATTTGTAGGAACTGGGTTTATTTTGTTCAAAAGTATACCTTTTGTAGCAACACTTTATGTTTTAGTAGTTATTGTTGAATCTTTTTCAAACCAAAAGTTTATTAGACAACTTTGGGTTTTAAATAGGGATACAACAGAGAGTAGACGAATGGCGTCAGCTTCGTCTAGCCATTTGATAGAGCCAGCGCCACTTAAAGAATTAATATTATCTGGAGGAAACACATATTTACAAAATAAAGTAAGTTTTTATTTAAAAGATTATATGACCAGATTTAGAGATATTAGAACGAAATGGAATTATGTAAAAATTAGGAACAAAATATTTGACTCGTTTATTTTTGGTTACGGTATTTATCAAATTTTAATAAGGGCAATTGAAAAAATAATTACCGTGGGTCAGTTGACTTTAGAAATTAGATCAATGCGAATATTTGCTGATAATTTATCAAATATTGCAGGAAGTTTGGTTGACCTTCGAGAAAACAGCGTAAAATTATCAGACATTTATGAAATATTTTCTAAATATGAAGATGATTCCGATGGGACAAAAATGCTTGATAAATCTGTATACGATATTGATTTTAAAAACGTATACTTCAAATATCCAAATGGAATTAAAAATATATTCAATGATTTAGATTTATCAATTAAAAAAGGAGAAAGAATTGCAATTGTTGGAGAAAATGGAGCCGGTAAAACTACTCTAATTAAAATGATCTGTAGATTATATAGGCCGACACAAGGAAAAATTTTAGTGGGAGGACATGATATTAATAATATTAAAATAGGTAGTTGGTATAAAAATATTGGGATACTTTTTCAAGACTATAATGCCTACAGTCACTTAACAGTAAAAGAAAACATAGAGATAGACAGTTTTGGTAAAAGAGTGACAAGTGAATCTATAATTAAATCACTCAAAAAAGCTGACGCCTTAAGATTTGTTGAAAAATATAAAAATGGAATTGATCAAATCCTTTCGGAAAGATATAAAGGTGGTATTAGGCCATCAACTGGACAATGGCAGAAGATTGCAATTGCTAGGGTGTTTCATAGGAATTCACCAGTTTTAATACTTGATGAACCAACTGCTTCAATTGATGCCGTAGCCGAAAGCAAGATTTTTGATTATATCTACAAATTTTCAAAAGGTAAAACTGTAATAATTATTTCTCATAGATTTTCAACTGTCAGAAACGCAGATAGAATTATTGTACTAGATAAAGGTAAAATTGTTGAACAAGGAAGCCACGAAGAATTACTTAAAATTAATGGTAAATATGCAAGAGCATTTAAACTCCAAGCAAGAGGATATCAATAATTTAAGATTCTGATGTAAAATATAGATTATGCAACTGATTAGAAATTTTATATACACATACAAGAAGATATTGGGACTTGCCTATAAAGTCAGCCCTTCACTTTTGATAATGGTTACAGTTAGTAATTCTATTTGGGGTCTTACTAATTTACCAGTCCTATACATAAATAAAGCCTTAATTGATGTTGTTATAAATAATTTAGGTAATTCTGGTAGTGTTCATTTAAACGGTTGATGAAAACGGGTGTTTTGGGCTTTGTTTTGG
>ERZ1292629.724-Hain-H43-01um-R1-724-length-36148-cov-7_pt1 | contig 36148 bp, 35 predicted proteins | sample MGYA00564399_ERZ1292629 | MGnify/ENA primary metagenome ERZ1292629 (study PRJEB36523, sample SAMEA6512636) | groundwater metagenome | collected 2019-01-08 | study: AquaDiva: Metagenomics assemblies of 32 groundwater samples
AGAAACCCCAATATTTCTTTGCGGAAATATTGGGGTGTTAAGAGTAAAGGGTTTAAAAGAGTAAAAGATTAAAAGATAAAGTGCTAATTTTGGAACTTCCGGGAGGAAGCAAGACCAAGATTGTCATCACGGTAGTCATCCCAGACGCTGTCGATGTACAACCTGCCCGAGTCAAAGTTGCCAACGTAAACGCGATGGCCGTCGGAATCGAGATCGGAACATCTGACATAGATGTTTTTAAAGAGCCACTCGTTAGTTACAAGGAAGTGTCCGATGGTAGTGTAAACCACGATGCGGGCGGATGGCATTTCCTCATCTTTGGAGAGAAGTGCTTGTTGTTCATTCCAGGTCTTGCTGACTGAGTTTTCAACAGGCGTTTTTTTGACAAGTTGCCAGCTGATTTCGCCTTTTTCTTTAGCGAATACTTGTTTGTTATACCAGGCGTCCCCGTGGCTACAAAAGAGTTTGCTATCAACTTTGCCACGAACATCAAGGATGGAAAGCGGGAAAATGGCGATGAGGATGTGTGTATCATTGCATTCTTTAAGTATCGCCTCGGCAAATGGGATTTCTGAGAGGGCCAGGAGTTGCTGTTTTGAAGGATTTACACCGAAATGTTTTATTGCTTCTTCAACGCCAAAGAAATTTTTACCCATAATTTCGCGGGCGATTTTCTGATTGGTTGTTGGTTCAAACCCGCCGTTTGAAATAAATCTTACTACTTTCACAGCAAGTTCGTTGTCCTTTGATCCAATGACTTTTTGGGCAAGTTCATCATCAAAACCCGCTGTCTCAAGCTTCAGGAGAAATTCATGCTCCTTGTGCACTGATAATGTCCGGCTTACGATGGTTTCCATCGCGCACCTCCTTCTTTAATTGTTGTTTACTGTTGTTTTTACGGGGCTAACCCCACTTTGAAAATTACTATATACAATGTAGCACGACAGCATATACTTTGTCAAGCTTTAAAATCCTTGCTTTTCAGTGAGCTCCTGGCGTCTAACCGCTTTCGCCAGTCGGCGAATGGCAGAGGTAAACCTAGTGCCTAAATCCTAATTCCTAAAGCCTATTTCAGCGCTGCGCCGATGAATCCCAGAAACAGCGGATGCGGAACGAGAAAGCGCGATTTGAATTCCGGGTGCGCCTGCGTCGCCACGAAAAACGGATGGCCGGGAAGTTCGATGAAGTCAACGAGCCGATTGTCTGATTTCGCAAAACCTGATAAGACAAGCCCGTGCTTTTCGAGCGTCGCATGATATTTCGGATTTACTTCATAGCGATGACGATGGCGCTCCGCGATTTCCTGCTTTCCATATAATTTTGCGACGAGCGTTCCTTTTTTCGCGCGAACTTTCCAGCTTCCGAGACGCATCGTACCGCCAAGATTTTTTACATTTTTTTGCTCTGCTAAAATATCAACAACAGGATGCGGCGTTTTCGCGTCAAACTCTGTACTGTTCGCGCCCTTCAACCCGCACTTATTCCGCGCGAATTCAATTACTGCAGTTTGGAGGCCAAGGCACAATCCCAAAAACGGAATTTTATGTTCGCGGGCATACTGGATTGCCGCAATTTTTCCCTCAATGCCGCGCCTTCCAAAACCTCCCGGGACTAAAATTCCTTTTATATCCTCTAATGATTCGAAAATATTGTCGTTTTCCGCGTCAATGTGGACTATTTCAACTTTCGCCCCATTTGCGATACCGGCCGAAAAAAGCGCCTCTTCTACCGATATATACGCGTCTGAATGCTCTGTGTATTTACCAACCAATGCGATTTTTACGTTTTTCCGTATTGATTTCACGCGCTGGATTACGTGCCGCCATTCTACAAAGTCCGGCTTTTTGGGCCGCACGCCGATTTCTTCCAGTATAAGATCGTCCAAATGCGCCTTTTTGAAATTGAGCGGAGTTTCATACACGGTTGTTGCCACATCAATGCCCTGAATAATGTGGCTCTTGGGAACGCTTGTGAACAGAGATATTTTTTCTTGATTATCTTTTGAGAGTGGTCGCTTGCACCGCACGATTAAAAAGTTTGGCTGGATTCCCTTCGAACGCAGAAGCGCGACGGACTGCTGGATTGGTTTTGTTTTGCTTTCATCAGATGGAAAGATATAGTCAATTTTCACGACCTGCACAAATTTTACGTTCTCGCTACCGTAGTCACGATGAATTTGCCGCGCCGCCTCAAGGAACGGCTCGCCTTCAATATCGCCAATCGTTCCTCCAACCTCAACTATTGTTATGTCTGGTTTATGTTTTTTTGCCGGAGTTATTATTCTTCTTTTTATCTCGTCCGTAACATGCGGAATGACTTGAATTGTTTTTCCTAAAAAATCTCCATGCCGTTCCGAATCTATAACGTGCGCGTAGACCGAACCGGAAGTAAAATTTGAATCTCTTGTGAGACTCAAATCTGTAAATCGCTCATAGTGGCCTAAATCAAGGTCTGTTTCCGCTCCATCGTCCGTTACAAACACTTCTCCATGCTGATATGGATTCATCGTACCCGCGTCTTTGTTCAAATACGGGTCCGCTTTTATCGGGAGAATTGAAAGCCCTCGGGATTTTAAAAGGCTCGCTATTGATGCTACAGTAATACCTTTTCCAATACCCGACACAATCCCTCCAAGCACGAAAATAAATTTAAGATTTTTTTTCATAATACGGCTACGCTTTTTCTAATTCCAGATAACTTAATCCATGGTCCTGACTTTCAAAAATGTACGCTCCCGATACCGCTATATCCGCTCCAGCTTTTTGAATTTTAGAAATTACAGTTGGTGTAACTCCCCCGTCAACTTCTATGGTAGCACTAGGGAATCTCCCGCGCAAAAACTTAATTTTTTGTATTGTTTCCTCTTTAAAAATCTGCCCTGATGGACCAGGGTCAACCGCAAGAACCTCTATGAACGACGCATATTTTTCATACTTAAGAATATTTTCCGCCGGAACGCCCGGACCGACCGCGAGTCCGATTTCTTTTTCGTGCACTATCGCGCTTAGCGCTGAAATATCAACAAGTTCGGGATGAACAATTATTCTGTCGGCTCCCGCGCCAATCCATTTCACGGCGCGTTCCAATGTGTTCTTTGCCATAACATGAACCTCAAAACGCGTGCCTTTTTCATGAAGTTCGCTGAATAATTTTTTAAATTCTTCCGGATTATCCCATGTGGAAATTTTCGAAAATCCTTTTTCCCCGATATCAACATGAATCCAATCGGCCTGAATTAATTTTATTACATCCAGTTTTTTTTCCACGCACCCGCGATCCGCGCAATTTATTGAGGGAATTATTTTCATTATTGTTCAATCCCGCTTTCATGTTCTCTGTTTAAAACAAGCGACTCTATCTGCTCGATTTTTTTGAGACGGCTCTTATGCCTGTTGTCTTCCGAAAATGGCGTTTGAAGCCACGTCAGAATAATTTTTTCCGCTTCTTCGGGTTCTAGATAATTTGCCCCAAGAGAAAGGATATTAGTATTGTCGTCGGTTCTTGAATCAAATGCCTGGTCCGGCGTTCCGACGAGCGCAGACCGCACATGCGGAAATTTATTCGCGACAATATCAACTCCGACTCCGGAGCCGCACATTACAATTCCCCTGCTTCTATCGAAATCCAGGCTTATTTTTTCCGCGACTTTTTTTGCAAAATCAGGATAGTCGTCGGATTCATCATACACCGTGTTCCCAAGGTCCATAATCGGATATCCGCGCTCTGTGAGTGCCTTCTTTATATGCTCTTTTAATTTAAATCCTCGATGGTCCGTGCCAAGGTAGATAACCATGGTTTTATTATACAGCAAAGGCGCGCTATTAAAACCCAAAACCGCCCTAACGGCGGTTTTGAGTTTACTAACTTTATTGGACAAGACTGAACGGTGCAGCACTTTGAATAACCGAATCGTGGAGAATTCCTACGTTTGGAATATATGGCTTGATTTCTATCCGATATTGATTAGTACCTGGAGATTCCACATCAAACGGGTAGATTTTTAGCGGTGTCCATGAATAAAATCCGCTAATATTCCACGGCAACCCACTGACGATTGTTTCCCCGCCACTTACCCCCTCCTTTAGAAGATAGATCGATACTTTGGTGTCTTTTGGTAAAATTGCACTTGACCACTGAATACTGTAATTTTGCCCGCGTTTTAAAGTCTCTCCGCCATTTGGAAATACTATCACAGAGATAGGCGTTTCGTTGGAATCAGGACCCATTGCGTAATTATATTCCGTTATAAATTTCTTTTCTGTGATTTTGTTTTCAACAACATTAAAATCGTAGCTTCCAACTCTACTCACGAGCAAGGGTTTATTGCTTGGTGGCGTAGCAACGTCAACACAGTAACGTCCGGGATCCAGGTTGAAAAAGACTACTCCGTCTGAACCGGTCTTCTTTGAAATCATTGTTTTATCTATACAACCTGGAGGCGTAACATTTACTGTATAACCACCGAGAGGCACTCTATCAATTTCAGTAGTTAACGAAACCCGCAAACCTGTTTTTCCCGTCGGCACCACCTGAGTCAAGGAAACGACTTTAAACGATGCGGCACTCGGAGCGGCGAGTCGATGATCGTTTATGTCTTGGACAACTACTTTAAAGTTTTTTCCGTCGTTTGCTTGCAACACACTTTCTGGAATTTTCCAGTCATAGTAGCCTTGACTCGCCGGCACAGATTTGCCAACTGGCGTGATGTAAGCAACTATTGCCCCGCTTCCTGATATCCTATCATCGTAGAGGTATAACTCAACTGATTTTATTCCCGCTGACGTCCATGTAATTCTCTGTGTTTCTCCAACCCGCCACGTCACGCCTCCATTTGGAGAAAGAATGGCAATTGTTTTTTCTTCCGAATTTTTCGTTTTTACCAGCTCAGTAAGCTTTTTTTGAAGTGCGAGAACTTGATTCTGGAGCGACTGTATCGTTGATTGAAGCACGTCAATCATTGATGCAAATCCCCATGCCGCATTTGCCGGGCGCGGATATGCCAGCGCACCAGTCATGCTTATTACCAGCAGACACGCGAATAAAACTGCATATAGTTTTTTCATGTTTTTATTGTATCACACTCTTTTAATTTATTCAATGTAACCCAAAATTATCTCCTAGCCAAGATACAAGTTTTTCAGTGTCAGCTCGCCTATCTTCAGAACCCAGAACAATAACAGCGAATCTCTGATTGAGCGAGCCATCATTATTATGTAGTTGCCAAACAGTTGACATTGTTTGCTTAGCCGCTGTGGTTTCCCCGTTTTTCACACCGATTAAATTTACCTGATTGGCAAACTCATTGTAATTTTGCAATCCGCCGAAATTACCTGGGCCGAAAATAAGGTATTGCTCCCCTTTCGTAATATTGAACAGGAAATTCCTTTTCTCTAAAATATATTTTGACAGCTTTGCTAAGTCTTTTGCGGTAGAAATATTACCATTATCTTTGCCACTTGTATCAGTAAATGTCGTATTCGCCATTCCCAAAGACTCTGCTTTATTATTCATTTGTTTCACAAATTCTTCCCTCCCTAAAAAGGAAGATATGGTTGAGGCGGCTTCGTTCGAAGATTGCATCAAGAGAGGATAGAGGAGATCAAAAGCAGTGTACGACTTGCCAATAATGAGAGAGATCCCGGCGAACAACGGGGATAGTAATCTTGATTCTACAATACTTTGAGGAATTTTTTTTGTAAAAGCTAATGGTGAAGCTTTGACCGACCGTTCTAAATTTATAAGCTCGCTTGCAACTACAGCAGTCTGTAATTTTGTGAGAGACGCGATCGGTAAAACCTCATCAGCATTTTTATTAAGAAGGATAAGGCCTGAATCTAAATCGGTGATCAGGGCCGCTTTTGCTGAAATGAGAGGCGGCTGCAAATTAGCGGCAACTTTTTCTGTAAGAGAGATATTTGGTTCTGCGAAATTGTCCGGTTCATCCAAAACAAGAACAGGTGTTCCTTTGTCTATAAAATCAAAAACCACTTTCGCGTCTTCCGTAGAAAGCCGTACACAACCTCCCGAAAAAGCTTTTGTCACGGGTGAACCGTCAGGATAGTATGGCCAGCCGTGAATGAAAAAGTTTCCGTAAAACTGCATGCTCCATGGCATCCAAACTTTTCCAATGGAAGAAAAGTGATTTGCTTCTTTTGTTAAAATCGAATACTTCCCCGTCGGCGTTTCCCACCAGCTCCCGTCGCGTCCTTTTGATAAAACAGGGATTTCTTTTATTACTTGTCCCCCTTCGTATAAAAACATCTGCATTTTTCTTAAGTCGATTTCAACAAATTTTACATTGTTGTTAATAAGCTGCTTTTTGAAGTTTAAAAATGCGTTTTCATCCTCGTCAAATAATATTTTTGATGAGTCCAAAAACGAACTAAACAAAGGTCGGGGAGCCGCAACTGGAGGTTCAGTTTTGACAACCTCTGCAGCTGTAATATTAGTCGTCACTATCGGAGCTTTATAAGATTCCACAATAGCCCGGAGGCCGACACCGCCTACTAAGCTTAGGAAAGAGACAATAAACAACGAAATTAACAGGAGTCCTTGTGAAATTTTAGGAGTCATTGATTCAATATTTATTATAGCCCAACGGCCTGCGGTTGAAAATCTCTGTTTAATTGAATTTTTACCTGACTTAATTCTGTTATTTTGTTTCCTTTGATGTTTACCTGCAGAAGCAAACCATCCATCGTTTCTTTTGAAAAATACTGGTCAAAAACGAAATTTCCCAAGCTGTACGCAATCCATCCGTTTTTATACCGCTCAACTTCCTGAACTACATGCGGATGATGGCCAATTATTAAATCGGCGCCCGCGTCAATAATGGCGCGAGCAATTTGTTGTTGCTCTTCCGAAGATTTCATCTCGTATTCTTCGCCCCAATGAAATGAGACGACTACTACGTCCGCTTCTTTACGAAGATGGTGCATATTTTCTTCCGCGGAAACGAACGAAAATTCGCTTGTTCCAGCGCGCGTTTCGGTCGCCCATATTTCGCGCGGATAAATTAGCGTATATGCGAGAAAACCGATTTTAATGCCGTTTATATTTATAATAACCGGCGCGTTTGCTTCTTCGTTGTTTTTCCCCGCGCCAACCGCGCGTATACCGCGACTCGAAAGAGTGTTTATGGCTTCAAGAAGTGCGTCACCGCCCCAATCCATACTATGATTATTCGCGAGTGATAGAACATCAAATCCCGCAAATTTAAGCCCTTCCGCTGTTTTAGGTTCAGCTTTAAACGAAAAATAATTTTCTTGGTCCGTCCCACCCGCGGCTATCGGGCTCTCCAAATTTCCAAATGCTATGTCCGCTTTTTGAATTATTGGCGCAATATTTCGAAATGGAAAATTAAAATCGCCGGATGAAGCGATTCTTCTCCCCACGGCGCGCGAAAGCATAATATCTCCAACCGCGACAAGTGTTGCTTCTTGTTTGTTTTCCAAAACAGGCGCGGATACTTGAAGTAATGAGGCACTATTTTTCTGATACGCGCTATTTAACAAACTAGCGCCCGAGAAAAACCCGAGCGCCGCAGCAAGAATACTAACAATAAATACTTTCATAAACGCGCGTTTTTACGAAATTCGTAATTCACTTCTTCGTCTGTGTTTTTGAATCATGAATAGCGAATTATGAATTATGGGTTTCTGAATTTTCCTTCCCATGATTCATTATTCACTCTGTTATGGCAAACATTCAATGTGTTTCAAAAGCACGGAAACATATCCGGCTTCATTGTCGTACCATGAAAGGACTTTTACCAGATTCCCGTCAACCACTTTCGTAAAACCGGCATCTACTATCGCGGCATACGGTTCTCCAATTATATCCGACGAAACAATCTGATTTTCTTCAAATTTTAAAATGCCCTTCCAGTGTTCGCTTTCCGCGGCTTTTTTCAAAATTTCGTTTATTTCTTCCACTGAAGTTTTTCGCTTCGCGATAAATGTTATGTCTGCAACAGAACCGGTCGGAACCGGCACACGCATCGCAATTCCGTCAAATTTTCCAACAAGTTCCGGAATCACGCGCGCAACCGCGATTGCCGCTCCGGTTGTAGAAGGAATAATATTTTGCGCCCCGGCTCTTCCGCGCCTAAAATCGCTTCCTTTAACCGGCCCGTCAACTATGCCTTGCGTCGCTGTATATCCGTGAATGGTGTCTAAAATCGCTTTTTCAATTCCAGGGTTTTCTGATAATATTTCAATAATTGGGGATACGGCATTTGTCGTGCATGAGCCGTTTGAAGTTATAAAAACGTCTTTTGCATCAATTTCATTAATACCCACAAGAACTGTTTTCCCTAATATTCCATCCGCGTCTTTTGCCGGAGCCGTGATAACAACGCGCTTTGCTCCTGCGTCCAGATGGACTTTCGCTTTCTCATATGACTCAAACGCGCCCGTTGATTCAACTACGACATCAACGTCAAGCGCTTTCCACGGAAGCTTCATCGCGTCCCTCTCGCACAAAAAATCTATTTTCTTCCCATCTACAACAAGCTTTTTCCCGGAAATAGAAACTTCGCGCGTGTATCTTCCATATACAGTGTCATGCTTCAAAAGATACGCGAGATTATTTGGGTCGCCTAAATCATTTATTGCCACGATATCAATTGAAAGATTTTCGAAAGCGCTCCTAAAAAACAAGCGACCAATCCTTCCAAAACCGTTTATTGCTATCTTTTTATTTTTCATAATACCAAGTATATCAGATTATCGGTTTCTAGTTACTTTTTTACAAACGGACTGATTTGGACGCTATCCCCGTTCTCTGCCCTCAAAATCTTAGCCCTGCCCGCCTTAAGCTCAAGAGCCCATTTTATTGATTCTGGCGGATAATATGCTTTCAAATCTATTGCTGAAACTCCTATTTGCGGGTCTATATTTTCCGTAATTCCAATTATCTTTTTATTTTCATCAATCCAGATTATATCAATCGGAAATTTCATATTTCTCATCCAAAATGAGTATCTGCCCGGCGCGGAGAATTCAAACAGCATTCCTTCATTGATTCCTATTTTTTGCCGTCCGGAAAGGCCCCTGCTCCGCGTGAGCGCGTTTTTCGCCAGTTCAGAAACGATAAATTGGTCTCTAATTTTTATCTCAATCTTATTTTCAATCGTGTCCAAACTTTTCAAATACGGGATGCTAACGGCAACCGTTGCAATAAGAATTCCTATAAATACCATCGCGAATTTTGAAATCGCCAAGTCCATTGTTTTTATTATACGCTCTCTAATACACCATAGGCAATAATCCCAAACGCGACGCTTACATTGAGCGATTCCTTCGTTCCATACATCGAAATCTCAAGAACTCTGTCGCACGTGTTTAGTACAGACGGCGGAAGCCCTCGCACTTCGTTTCCAAACACAAGCGCTATCTTCTTTCGTCTCGTTTTGAGCTGGCTGTACGGAATTGAGCGAGGCGATTGCTCGATAGCGCATACAAGGTAGCCATCTTTATGTAATTTTTTTATAACCGACACTATTGACGCCGCGTGTTCCCATGGCACCGTTTTTTCCGCGCCAAGCGAAACTTTCATAAAATCATGCCGCAATTTCCAAAACCTATCGAGTGGCGTTGGTGTTATGCCGGTAAGATGTATCTTTGAGACGCCGGCTGCGTCCGCCGTTCGAAAAATAGAACCTACGTTATGCACGCTCCGAATATTATGCAAAACGGCTACAATAGTTTTCATGGTTGTTTTATTCTACATCAAAAAGAATGACCCATCTGACTTGTATGCCAAATGGGTCATGTAAAAATACACATTACCTAAACATTATCGTCTTATGAGTTGGTGAGTATGCCTCTTATGTCTTTTAAAGGTTCTTTCGTTTGTTGAAAACCCCAAATTCTTGTTTTTCCATGGTCTACTACATCCCTTATTGAGTAAATGTGATTTATTTACCTTAACCGGTCTTCCGCACCTCGGACATTTTAGAATATTATTCAATTCATATTGTGCCTTTGGAGGGGATTTCCACCCACATTTCTTCTTATTTATGCACTCAACCGCCTTTTTGCAACTCATAAGTGTCTCCTTCTTATTAGTTTGATTGTTTTTGAATAAAGTGGCAGAAGGGGCCCCGCATTCCTTAGGGTCTTTCAGTGGCCCTTTTGGATACTACCCTCGAGGAGTAGCTTACCTAGCTACCAAGAGGAGTAGCTTATCTAGCTACCAAACGGACTTTCCGCCTCCCCTGTCCCCACTTTAAATTTCAATAAAATTACTGGTTTAAGTGTAACACCGAATCGATTTATTTGTCAACAACTCTGTGGATAATAAATAAAATGCCCTTCCAACCCCGGGAGTCGGAAGGGCTTGTTGCCGTGCGAAAGTGGGAATTAAACCCACGTCTTCTCGCTGTAGCAAGGAGACCATTCATTTTCCGCACTGCGTGGCGGGAAAAGGATTCGAACCTCTGCAGTCCCATTTGAATGGGGTGCTCTTCCATCTAAGCTATCCCGCCAAGAAATAATCAACCATATAACAATCGAGCAGGGAGAAGAATTTGAAACCCCGACCTAATGCTCCCGAAGCATTCGCTCTGCCAACTGAGCTATCCCCGCGACAACAAAAAGCTGATGTTATGGTACAGCCATAATCTATTTTTCGTCAACTCTGCCTACCGGCCCACTTCGCCGGAGCTGTAGCTAGGTGAGTAGGCAAGCCCATTAAAAATGTGCCAATTTCTATTGCGACTGCGAGTTCTGCGGTGTCGGAGTTTCAGAAATCGCAAATGTATTTGAATCCCATCCCTGTCGTGTCAAACTTTGCCCTTTTGGAATTTCTGTCCAGCTTACTTCGTCAATTTTCTCGCCCGAAGCGTTATAAACCACAACTGCATTATTTGTGTATGCGAGCGAATAGGAGTGCGGCCATGGAACATCCGGTGCTGTTCCGCCCGTGTAGCCAGTCTCATTACTGAGGAGAAAGAACTTTTTCGGTTGTATGCTTTTCCCTTCAAGCCGGCTCGCGGCGACAAGTGACGATTCGCTTCCAGAGGAACTTCTCTTTTTTATAGTCCAGCCAGTAAGGTCTGCTGGAAGGTCGCCAGTATTGTAGAGCTCTACAAAATCAAAATCAGCATTTCCCTCAATGCCCGCCACCACTTCACTTATTAAAACACGCGCCGGCTGTTGAGGATTTTCTGACGGCGACGTAGTTGTTGCATCTTGCGCCGGTGGCACACTCGGCGGTGGAGGCGGCGGCGAGGCATTTCCGCTTGCGGGGGGAGTGTAGGAAATTTCCGGCTCCTCAATAGTTTCTGGCTGCGGAATTGAATTTCCCGCGCGCGGAGTCCCGTCTGTAATTTCCGACGTGTGCCACGTGAGATCCGCGCCGCGCTCCATAGTTTTCTTTGTTTCGTTATCGCCCGCTGGCCATGCTGTCACAGTTGAAACCTTATCAATCAGACGGCACCCGGTGTCAAAAAGCGTAAGCTCCTCATTGCTGTTGTTTATCGTTCCTGAAAATGACAAGTTAGCGCCTTCCATCCAATTTTTATCTTTGCCTTGCCTAGCTAAAACGAGTATATCGCCCGCAGATAACACCGTATCTTTCTGTATTACTATCTTTATCATCCGGCTTTTATCAAATAACTGCCAATTACCGATGGGAATTACAGCCAATGAGATATTTTTAAGCTCGATCCATTCGTGCTGAACGCTTGTTGTGTCGCCCATCCACGCAATTTCATTAATGATTACTGGATCATGTGTCGGCTCCACGGCAGTTTCTGAACAAAAAACCGGCTCTTTTTGCACTGGTTGCGTTGGAGCCGGCGGTTGCGCCGCTACTGTCGGTGATTCTGGTTCCTCGATTTCAGTGGCCGTCGTCTGCTTTTTCTGTTTGACGGCGGTTTTCGCCGCAGGATTTGCTGCAACCGCTGTTTTTTGAGTTTTTGTATTTCCCGCCGTGCGCCCCTGAGCCGCGGCGGTACCATTTTGCAAACCGCCGGTTGATTTTCCTTCTGCCGCTCCATCAGTTCGGAGCGGAATTTCTTCCACAAGCGTGCCGGCTTTAAAGCTGCCCGCAGGAAACAAGCTTGCCGCGAGTGTGCCATTTTTGAAACTCTCCAACTGGAAAACTTCTTTTCCGGTCAGAAAACCGCTCCCTGCAAGAATTGCTATGCCTGCTATAACTGCAACTTTACTAAAAAACATTGTCTTGTATTTTGATTTTATCACAATGGTCTATTTTGTATTTTTTCACTTCTTTACTTTCATCAATTTCCGTCTGCCTCAAAAACGCACATATGTGCGTTTTTGAGGCACTACGAATGTTATAATAACAGTATCATGGCAAAAACATCTACCGATGCGCAGCGGCACATACAAGAATTGAGTAGAATATTTTCTGATGGAAAGTGCATTGTGGAAGCCGTGATGCGCGATCTTATAAATGCCCATAAAAGAAAGAAGTATCTGAAACAAAGTTTACGACGACTGTCTCAGAGAGGGTTTATTATTTTAAGGAATGGCAACTACGTTCCGACAAAAACGGGAATAAGATTTTTCCGCAGAAAAACTCTTGCGGAAACAGAAATTTCTAAACCGCGATGGGACGGGAAATGGAGATTGATTGCATTTGATGTGCCCGTACAACATGATGCAAAACGGCATCGATTAAGGGCACTACTAAAAGAATTTGATTTTTACCAACTTCAGAAAAGCGTATGGATATGCCCAACGTTGTTATCAGAAGAATTTTGGAAGATTATTGTAATGTATGAATTAGAAAAATATTGCGAAGTTATGATTGTAGAAATTCTTGAGGGGGATGAAAAATTAAGGAAGCATTTTGGGTTATAAACCTGCGATTTGGTTTCTGTTTGTATAACTAGTTTCAATTGCCTCAATTTTGTCCATATGGACAAAATTGAGGCAACCCGTTTCATATTCATGAAAATCCATTTTTGAGACTCAAGAGAAAGCCGCTCGGTGCGCTGTAGCACACCGAGCGGTGAAAATAAAAGATTTAAAAAACTACTACCGCTTAAAAGCTATGATGAGGCGATAGCGAACGTAATTCAAAAATTTGCCGAGATGAGAATTGAACCATGTTCTCCTGAAAAACTTGCCGGTTCTGATTTTTGCCGTTCCGTATCTTCTCATCGCAGTGCTTCCGAAATGGGAAAATTCTGAACGAAAAACCTGCGAGATCGAAACAATAACAAGGAGGATGAACAACGCAAATTGCCATCCACGAACTTTATCTCCGCGCGAGAATGTCGCGCCGAAGAAATAAGCTCCGGAACCAAAACCCAGTAAAATTATGGAGGACACAAAGCCGATAATTCGGTTTATGCCCATAATTTCTTCACTGGTTTCTTTTGCTATCGCCGGAACGAAAATCACTGTCAGTAAGCTAACCATAAATAAAACAGCAAATATTGTTTCCACTTGTTACCTCCTTTGAATTAGGTGATGTCCTCAATTTTGTCCATATGGACAAAATTGAGGCAAGCAAGAATTAAGATGATAAATTTCTAGTTGCAAGCATAGCATTACTTGCCTGGTTTGTCAATCCCATTAGAAATAGCCCACCCCATAGGCCCCTTTGGGGCGCGCCGCCTTACGGCAGCGCGGGCGAGATTTTTAACGGGATCAATATAAATAAAAACCCCGCATTCCGCGGGGTTTTTACATCGGAAACCAAAAGCATCATTATGAAACACTGACGCTATTGCGTTACGCACTCGCGAAATTCCGGGTAGAGCGCGAAGAATTCAGGGTCGTCGCTTATTGAATATTGCTTTTCAGAAAAACAGTAATCCAAAATCTTTCTAAGATAACGTTCTGAAACGGGTCCATAACTATCGGTAAGAAATTCAAGCTCATTTAGATTCATAAGCGAACCCTTCGTCGGTTTTATATATTCAGCTTTTGAGGCACAACCTGGAAAATATCCGACTTTTGCATCCTTGCCGACAAGGTCACCCCACCATTTTTCGGCAGTTTCTTTGTTTGGCGCACAATTTGGGCCGTCTGGCTTGTGGGCAGCAGAATCAGCTTTCGCAATAACAAACACCTCTTCATCCTTCAATCCAAATGCGTGTCCCATCATGTGGGCAAAAAGAATACCAAGTGTTCCCTTTTCTGTTTCGTCACGCGGCGATTTTGGAATGCTAAAGAAAATCCCGCTGTCCGAAAGGCGCGAAACGTTTGCCCATGACTGAAAATTGCGTCGGGAAAGCACAATGAGTTTAAAGCGATCAGTCTTTAACTGGTTGAGGTAACTATTTATTTTCTCCGCATCGCACCGCAGGGTCGGCTTGCGTTCGTTTTCTGTTTTCACAGTGCATATATCAAGTTCATTTGGTCTTACCTTGTAGATACTGTAAGAATCATATGACTTCCACGGCTCTATTGAACGGAGTTGCTGGAGAAGCACCTGAATATCGTAATCAAATTCCTTGAATGATAGGTAGCCATCGGCAAAAAAAATGAGGTTAAGGCCACTAGAGTATGTACGTAGCGGATTCTGATATACGTCGAGACTGCGGTTTTCTTCTTTATTCTTCATCGCCGACTTTACGCCATTACTATTCCAAGTTAATATTGCTACTACTCCCACAACACACATCACTATAAGAACAGCCCACGCCTTTGGAGTTTTGTAATTCATATTCAAAGAAAGTTTGCGAAGATAACTAGCTGATTAGGAAAGTCCTCTGGTCCATTTATATACCGTTTTAATGGAAAAAGGAGTTTGTAAAATCGAGAAGAAACTGGATGAGCCAAAAAGGTACTAATGAGGAGCAAATTTAACAAACTAACCGGGAAATATCTAATAATTCATACCAATGGTCAACCCTTGGATAAATAAAGGTAATCGACTTTACAATAACCGCCATTATTCCGATCGCCGTACTTACTGGTTTGAATAAAAACACATACCAGCAAAACCTGGCGCTTCCGTGCAATCATACCAATATGGATAAGCCGTCGTATGATAATCTGTAGCTCTTACTCTGCAGGTTATCGCTAGGACTGGACACGCATTGTTTGCTGCGACAAATCTGAAGGCGATATCATCCGTCGTATCCGCCGCAGCACCAAACGATGCCCGATTATCCCAAATGTATTGCTGACCAGCGAAAAGCGTGGTTGACATTGAGGCGGCATCACTCGCCGCGCCAATGAGCGCAATGACTCCCTTTATGCCCGCGAATAGAGTTGTTGGAGATGAACTACCAGCATCACCTGACGTTCCGATTCTTCCTAAAATTGTTGTTTGGTTTGCTGCTGTTGCATCGCCGAATCCTGACGAATCAAGACCATCAAGAAGGTCGGCGTTAAGATTTGTTACTTTTGTGTTAGATGTCACTGCTAGTGGCGCAATTCCACCGGCGACAGTAGAAATGATCTGGCTTCCAAATGTAGAAGTTGCGGAAGCTCTAAATGTTCCTATTACTTCAAGTTTATAAGATGGTGTTGTTGTTCCGATTCCAACGAGACCTCCGGACGAAATACGCATTACTTCATTTCCGGAACCGAGGCGGGCGCCAGCATTAACATCAAGCTTATACGCTGGAACAGCAGTGCCTATACCTATGCGCTCGTTTGACGCATCAACAAACAGTACAGTGCCGGTTGATGCCGCTCCTTGGAACGTGTAATTTCCCTTTCCTATAGTTGAGCCAAAAACGCCTGATGAAACATTTGCGGCGGAAGTTGAAGTTGCGGCGCCTTCAGACACTGCAGTTGTTTGCGTTGAATTGTCACTGAATTTAATTCCGTTGAGCGCAAATATAGTACCCGCTGACTGAGGAGTTGTCGTGCCGACCGAGAGACCACCAAGAATTGATGTAGAAGAAGCGTCAATAATCCGATATATACCGCCAAAATCAAGATCGTTTCCGACGCTAATTGCACTAGCGTATGAGATAATGCCCAGGAAAAGCACCACTGCTGAACTAATTAAAACAACTTGGGGATTTTTGAACCACATTTGATTTGATTAATGACTAATATTATTGCATTTATTTACTATCAAGACCTTTTAATTATTATAGCAAATCGTGAATTACCTTTTGTTGACAACTAGTGTTCCGGCGATTTTATCGCGCCCGGCGCATGAATCGCGACAAAAAAATTCATACTTGCCATAGGAAACAGCGTCAAATTGCAGTCGGCCCATCTCCCCTTTTGATACTCTTTTGTACGAGCCAAAATCTGGCAGGAAAAAATCATAAGCGTTATCAACGGCTTTCAGCCTTATATCAACCGTGTCGCCCTCATTTACAATGATTGTTGACGGCACATATTTATTGTTATTTCCTTGGATTTCAAAAACGCGCACAACGTATGAGCCCTGCTTGTCTACGCTCGCAGGCACGGCAACTCCTGCCGGCGTTGATGTCGCGTCTTCTGGCGTTTTTATATTAATTGACAGTTTTTCTCTTGTGCCGCCTTGGACACTCGGGAGAGCGTCAGCGCTCCATGGACGAAACTTATCGAGGGGGAGGTTTTGTGATTTATAGTATCTCCAGCCGAAGTAGCCAGCGGCGAGCGCGACTACACAAAGTCCTATGATAAGATCTCGTTTGGTGGAAGGATTCATAGTTATGTTTATTATAGCAAATAAATTTGAATTATGAATTATGAATAGTGAATTATGGACTCACAGAAGAAACCATGGAATAGGAAATTCCGAAAACCATTATTCATGATTCATACTTCATTATTCATCTTCAAATTCAAAGGAACTTTACCTGATAGCTCAACTGCAGGCGGTCAAAAAATGGCGTTGTTTCGGGGTCGTTATCCGGCGTGAATTTTACTCTCCAGAGAAGCCGCTGGCGATTTTGCCCGTTAAAAATGACATCTTGCCTCAATACTGCCGGCTCCCATACTTTCCCGTCACTCGAGAGGGAGAATTCAAAACTCGCGCCGGAAGCCGAGAGGTCAACTTCTTTAATATTCGCCGTTCGCAATTCCGCGGGATAGTTATTGATATTCGCAGATGTGATTGTTCTTATCTCGCTTTTATCAAATCCATTGTCTTTTACCTCCCACCATTCTATATTTCCCCCGCGTTCCGTTTTCGCGTGTAATATTATTTCTCCTGATTTTACAGATGATACAATAAACGACGCCTTTGTAGTATTTTGTAACGACTCCAGCAGGCGCGTAAGGTCTATGACGCCTTGAATTTTTTCGGTTTTATTCTGAAAAAGCTTTATAAGTTTCGGGTTGCCCGGCGTCAGGCTGAAAACGTACCACGTAGCTGATGAGGCGCGCCATCCTTCGTCTGACTTCGGATGGGCAAGTAGAATCACAGGCTGAAAACCGTCCGCCATTATGCGGGGACGAAAAAAATATGACAGATCTTCTGGTTCCCTGCCGTCGCGGATACGATACGCAATTCCTTCATACGCTCCATAAATCGCCAACCAATCATTATCAGAACCTCCGAACCCTAGTGTTCCTATATATTGGGAGACGAACGGATTTCCGTCGCCGCCGAATACCTTATTCCAGCTTTTTCCATCAACCCCGTTAGAAATTGCGCCCGCACTTGGCGCGCCCGAAGGGCCTATGGGCGGGCTATTTCTAACGGGGTCAAAATAAAAACCCCATCCTTCATATTTGCCGTCGTCGCGCTTTACAACAACACCAAGAAGCAAAAGAGTGTCTAAATTTCCAACGGAGATATTTACCAACTGTTTGCCCTTAATTTCCGCCGGAAGCGCGAGCGGATTACCTTGAAATAAAAGCTCAAACTCGCGCTGTGAAAAACATTTACTTCCCGCGCACCGCACATCTTCCCCATTTGGCCCGCGTTCAATAAACCTCCCGGGTGGCGTCGCTATCTTTTGTGAAGTAATGACAGGAGGAAACAAGAAAGCGGTAGAAGACCTGTCTTGATACATTGTCGTTCCGGACTGGTCTATCCATCCTACGCCAGAAAAAAGGTCTGAAAAACTCGATAGCGTGAGATTTTCTTCAATATTTTTTGGAACAATAACAGGCGGTTTTGGTGATACTTTTTCTTGTGTAATAGGTTTTTCTCCAAATTTAACAGTAGGTGGTGTATTAGAAGCAGGAGATTGCGTTTGTTGAATCGTCTCGGTAGTTTTTAAGTTCGCAAAAAATTGTTGTCTTAGTTTTGTTTCAAGCCATGTCCTTAAATTTTTCGCGCCCCAAATAACCATTATCGCGAACAATAAAACAAAAACCATCGCTGTAAATGCAAGACCGACGTTGGAAAAGATTCTATGAAGTTTTATATATTTTCCAGATGTTGGTTTCATGGGGAAATTTTCACAAAGAGCAACGCTAAATAATTTTTAATTTTTAATCAATCTTAAAGTTTAAATCCAAATTACAAAATGTGTCTAATAATTATCAATTTTCAATTTACAATTTTCAATAAAACATCAATGATACAATGAATCATTTTTTATTCTTATCCAATGAAGAGGACACTTTCTGAAAAATCATGGTTAGCTCTTGTGCTTCTCTCCATAATTCTTTTACAGGGTTCTTGTCAGCTACGCATTGTGAAATCATTCGTAGCCAGTGTTTTGTTTCTTGAACTTCTTTTTTACAAATGAAAATTTTATTCCTAAAGTCTTTTCGAGAGCTTGCGCCATTCGCTTCCATGTAATTTGCGCCAACACTTGTACCAGAACGAACCAACTGGCTTATTATCGGTTTCGTAACCGTATCTTGAAAAATGGACTTACAAAGACTGATGATTTCTTCGCCAAATTTTGCCGTGCGTTCTTCTAAATCGAATTTGTTTGAGAATTGACTCATTGAAAATTCAATGGAAATTGAAAATTGTAAATTTCTTCTATTGCACCACCATCGTCCCGGCCTCTCCTCTTCCTTTATGCCCTGGAACATCGCAATAGAACGCGTACTCGCCGCGCGCCGGCGTGATAAATGGAATTTCGCGCGTTTCATTCGGACCGATACCGACCGCAATACCGGAGAGCGCTGAACTGTCAAATTTAAAAACGTGCGTTTTCGCGTCAGCCGAAGTAATTGCGAGTGTTACCGGAGTTCCTGAATTTACTGTAAACACCGCCGGCAAGAAACCAGATGAAGAAACTGAAATTTTAATTGCTTCCTTACTCGCCGATTCTTTCGAAATCGGATTTGATTGTTTTGGCGCTTCAGGAGAACCAGGAATTGCATTAAGTTTTTTACTTACAAGCTCTTCCATTTTCAATTCCGCTTCGCTTTTCTGCGGTATCGTTGTTCCATTACCATTCGCGTCTGAATTATTTTTTTCTGACGGCGCGACAAGCTTTCCAGAACCCGTGATACCAAAATAAATTAGAATAATTGCGGCAATGACGCCGATTGCAATCCAGATTTTTGAGTTGTTTTGTTCCATGGAATTTGATGAATTATGAATAGTGAATTATGGGGTTTCTGAATTTCAGATTCCATTATTCATTATTCATACTTCATTATTCAATTCTTATTTCACTACCATCTTCCCCACAAGACCTTTAGCAGCGTGGCCCGGAATTGCCGAGCGAAAATCGTAGGTGCCTGCCGCTGGAGCTTTGAAGTTCATGACACGCGTCTGTCCGGGGCCGATTCCAACAGTTACCGCAGATAATTCCGGAGCTTCAAACGCAAATAAATAACTTGAACTGTCATCGGACGTTACCGCAAGCGTTACAATAGTTCCCGAATGAACCTCAAACGTGGACGGCGAAAATCCTTTTAATGACGCGGAGATTTTTATCGCTGATAACGGAATATTAGTTTCACTGGTTACTAAAGATTGCTTTGGCGCATCGGCGGAGCCCGGCATCGCATCATTTTTTGCGATTTTTCCTGATTCGGTGATTACTTCTCCGCCCTTAATCTGACTGATGCCCGGCAATGCGATTTTTGGCGTTCCAGCGATTACTCCTCCGGGTGCGTTGGTTTCACCGCCGAAATTATTTATTGCTGCCGGAGCGCCCCGCATAAAAATAATTAGCGCGATAACGGCGACGGCGGCGATTATTCCTATTACTACCCATATAAGCGTTGTTTTATTTGTTTCCATGGCTTCTCTTATTATATTTTATTATTTTCCATAATTTGTTTTATTATACACCATTGTTCGACTTTTGTTTGCAGATGGTAATTTATGGTAATTGATTGTAATTAGGTGGTAATTAGTCGTAAAAACAATTAATCTCTACTTCATCTTAATATCACGTCACTTCCTAAAATTACATCACTGCCAAACATTATTTCTTGCGATTCACCGGTTATAAACGACACATATGACCCATAGCTTGTACCAGCCGAATTTGTGGCGAAAGCACGAATATAGTAGGTTACGCTTGGATCTAAACTTGGAATCAATAAACTGTACGCACCAGTTCCAAACGAACCACTTTCGCTTACTGTCCATGTGTCGGTTTGTGTCAGACCATATTTGAAACCTCGGGTTGTCGCATTCGCCCCGCCGGTGTCAGTGATGTTGCCGTTTGCCGTCGTACTTGTAGAAACCGTATTTGTCGCGCTTTGAGTTGATACAGTCGGCGTAGCAATGCTAGTTAAAAATGAAACATACGAACCATAACTTGTACCTACGGAATTCGTGGCGAAGGCGCGGACATAATAAGTTGTATTTGGTGAAAGTCCTGTAAGCGACCCGGTGTACGCACCAGTTCCAAACGAACCACTTTCGCTTACTGTCCATGTATCTGTTTCCGTAAGCCCGTATTTGAAGCCGCGTGTTGTTGCGTTTGCGCCATTAGTAGCGGTGATAGTTCCATTTGCGGTTGATGTCGTTGTTCCGATGCCTGATGCCGATTGAGTGGTCAAAGTGGGCGCAGTCGCATTTGTTGTGAAAGACAAATATGTCCCATAATTTGTCCCGCCTGAATTAGTTGCAAATGAACGGACGTAATACGTTGTTCCCGGTGAAAGTCCCGTCAACGAACCAGTGTATGCGCCTGTACCAAATGACCCATTTTCACTCACGCTCCATGTGTCTGCTTGCGTAAGACCGTACTTGAAACCGCGGGTTGTGGCGTTGGCCCCATTTGTAGCTGTAATAGTTCCATTCGCTGTTGATGTAGTTGTCCCGATGCCTGATGCCGATTGAGTTGATAAAGCGGGAGTGTTCACACCGGTTACAAATGACACATATGACCCATAGCTTGTGCCCTGCGCGTTTGTCGCAAAAGAACGGTAGTAATATGTAGTTCCAAATGGGAGGCCAGTTAATGAACCAGTGTATGCGCCAGTGCTAAAATCTCCGTTTTCACTCACGCTCCATGTGTCAGTTTCTGTAAGCCCATATTTGAACCCGCGGGTTGTGGCATTTGAACCGCCTGTTGCTGTGATGTTTCCGTTTAATGTTGCTGTCGCTCCAGGAGTTGGCACTGATGCTGTATACAAACGCCCACCAGTGGGGCCATTTTGTTGTGAGCCAGCCATTAAGTTAGCTCCAGTAGAATCGGATGCGACGGAATTCCACCAAATATCAGCATCACCTGCGGGTTGGCGTTCTGTCCAAGAAGCTCCGGAATCAAATGATGTGTATACGCGACCATTACCATAAGTAGCTGCTATTAAATTAGAGCCATCGGAGTCTGAAGCAACAGTACCCCAATACTTATTAACATCACCTGCTGGTTGGCGTTCTGTCCAAGAAGCTCCGGAATCAGACGAGGTATATATGCGGCCGCCGCCTATATCTCCATTGCTATCTGTCACTATCAAGTTGGATCCGTCAGAATCGGATGCAGCTGCCCACCATTCCTTATAAACGCCAGCTCCTGCAGGAGTACGTTCTGTCCAATTGACTCCGGAATCAGACGACGTGTAGACACGACCTTGGCTATTAGTCCAACTATCTTTAGCTACTGCTATCAAATTAGAGCCATCAGAGTCAGAGGCGGCACCAAACCATGCTCTATCTGCAGCTCCTGCTGGTTGGCGCTCGGTCCAGTTAGTTCCCGAATTTGATGAAGTATATAAACGACCTGATGCAGCGCCGGCAATTAAATTAGAGCCGTCATTATCAGACGCGATCGCGCGCCAATATTTATTACCGCCAGAAGTTAAGTTTTGAGCCCAAGAAACTCCTGAATCTGTTGATGTGTAGACGTAACCGCCATAAACTCCGGCTATTAAATTGGAGCCGTCGGAATCGGAGGCTAAGCCATATATTGCACCCATCTGAGAACCGTTCTGTGTCCAATTTGCACCGTAATTAGACGACGTATACAGATAATTGTTTGTTCCTACCCCCGCGACTAAGTTGGAGCCGTCGGAATCGGAGGCAGTAGACTCCCAATATCCATTAACATCTCCGATTGGCCGGCGCTCGGTCCAAGTCATGCTATTGTTTACTCCCAAACTTGATGCCGCTTGAGTTGTAACTGTCGGCGCTGTAGTAAGTGATGTTTTATTAGATGCTGGATTTGATTCGCCGGTATACGAGCCGTATTGAATTGCTATTCTTCCTGCGCCCGCATCTCCACCGCACAAAAGATTTGGGTTAAGGTATATGCAGTTATTATTAGAAAACGACAGTCCTCCAGTAGCCGTTACTAGGTTCGTGCCAAGTGTTAGCGTGTTTCCTCCAAGATACACACTTCCTCCGGAACCAGCTCCTAATGCGGCTTCATAACCATTATTAGTAAGACTTCTTCCATTTGCTTTTATTGTTCCACTTACCGTTATCGTGTCCGCGTAAATCATTATAATCCCGCCACCATCGCCACTATAATACCAGCAAAATTCCGCACCACCACCACTACCAAGATTGATTCTACTTAAATTCGCTACTCCGTATGTACCGCCACCGGCACCCTGGCCACTCGTATAGCGAGGCGTTCCCGCGGAACCAGCTCCACCATATCCGCCACCGCCGCCACCACCGGACGGTTCTTCATAACTGCCAGTAAGTGTGCCGCCTCCGCCGCCGCCATTATTTGCTAAATTTGATTGGCCATTAAGGCCACCATTATATGACTCACCTTGTCTACCAACCCCAGCAATACATCCAACATTGCTAGTCCCGCGGAAACCACCTCTATACGTTACACTAGGCGAACCTCCTGTACTAGAAACAGTTATACTTCCTCCGCTTTGAACATTTACCGTTCCTGTTGCCCTGAAAACAACTATTCCTCCAAGTGTTCCGTTCCACGCAGTCGCTGTAATAGAACCGCCGCTAGAAATTGTTACGCTTGTATATTGCGGAACACGGATTACCTGCGTTATTACGCCAGCACTGCCGGTTGTGTACGCGTTTGTAAGCCCGCTTGCGAAATTAAATGTTGTTCCACCAATTGAACTTATTACTTTAAATTCATATATGCCAGCGCTTGTTTCTGTTCCATGTTGGGTTTGGTGGATAAGAATCTCGTCCCCCGCCGTAAAACCGGTCGCGCTTCCGACTGTAATTGACGTCGCCCCAGCCGACGCGGCACTTGCGAGGTTAGTGTATGTGTTTATTACCTGGTCTGCCGAGCTTGTAGAATATGCACCATCGGTACCGTCTCCAGTATTGATTGCCGCCTTTGTTGTTGAAATGCCTGTCCCGAAAGACGCGAGAATCAGAGCAATGATGGCGAGGGCGCTTGTGAGCTCATGTAATAGTTTTCTTGTTTCGGTTTTAGACATTGTGTATAGTGTTATTCTAGCAAAATTTACAATTCACAATTTTCAATTTTCATTGAATTTTCAATGTTACAATGTCCCAATGGTTCCCGTTTGAAAATTGATTCATTGGTATTTGATTGTAAATTGGTAATTGGAAATTGGAAATTACTTAATAATGAAACTTGGCTTTTCATCTTGGTTTTTTACATACGTCGGCCAATTTTTCCAATCAAACCGCTTGCCGACGAGGCGGAAGGAGATGGGGATGGAAGCAGGTAATTCGTTGTAATTTGTTGTAATTAAGTTGTAATTAGGTTGGGCGGAGAAAATAATTGTGTTTCCTTTAATCTCGTACGAAACCGGTGCTGATACTCCGATGGGGGTGATAAAGACGTCAATGTTATCAGCTGAAAAATCTACTGCGTTTTTCCAGACCCACAGGTCGCTTCCGCGTTCAATATTGTCAAAATCTATCGTGTACCCGTATTTGTCCGAAAGATTTGAGATTTTAGATTTTAGACTTGAGATTGGCAAAAGCTCCGCTTTTGCTATGTACTCTTCTTTAACTCCCCCTGCGATTGCGGAAGCGTACGTCGCGTATTTTTTGCCGTCAATTTCATAAAGCGGGTCAATAGTCGCCGCGGTAATTTTGTTTACAGCGAGGAGATTATTGTTATTCATATTCAAATTAGTAACGGCGGCACCGCCAAACGATAGATTTCCTTGGAGCGTTGAGGTTCCAGTAACGCGCATCGTTCCAACCACGTCAAGCATATATGCAGGCGAAGTTGTTGCGATACCAACTGCGCCTGCGGTAACTAATGAATACGGTTGCTGGTTCGCGGCAGGATCAAAGTAGTATGCGGAATTCGCAACATCATAATAGACACCTGCCGATATGTTTCCTTTAATTAGCGCGCTGTTTGTGACTCCAGTACCGACTTCAAGTGATTCTGTTGCGGTTGTTGTGCCGATGGCAACTTTCCACGTTGTTGACGACGGGTAAATATTTGTCCCACTAACAAGCCACGCGCCTGAATTTCCGCTTGTGATTGCGGTATCCACATAATTCTTTGTCGCGGCGTGGCCATCGGTTGTTGGAGTTCCAACTATAACAGGTTGTGTAAAACGCGATGTGCCAACAACATCAAGTTTGTATGCTGGCGAAGTGGTCGCGATGCCGACGTTGCCATTCAGTATTGTGTACCCTGTACCGCCTGGCGTCAGAGTGATATTTGGGTTAGTGCCAACCGCGGCCAAAGTTAAACTTCCTGCCGCACCGACCGTAAATGAATTGTAGTTGGAGGCGTCATATCCGAGGCGTAATTGCTCTGTGGTGGATAAACTATGCAGTTTTGCCCCTACTATTGTCGTCCCGATGCCGACGTTGCCAGCGGTTGTGGCGAGCGTTGTGGTACCGGTTATGCGCGCCGTTCCTAATGTGTAAAGCGTTGATGGAAGATTTGCCGTCGTTGAGGTTCCAACAGCAAGCTCTAGTGGAAACGCGTAATTCGCCGTCGTAAACGGCCCAGCAAGAACATTCGCGGCATCAATACTTGAAAGAAACGCGCCGGACCCGCGGAACGCGCCGCTTACCGTGCGTATATCGCCTCCTACAATAAGGCGCTCGCTAACGCCGGTTGAAGTTGCTTTAATACCAATCCCAACACTGCCATACTTATTAATGTCCATAACAACAAACCCTGGTAGGTTGTCTGGCGCTCCCGATTCCCGATAAAGTTGCAGATTGCCAAAATTACGAGCTGACCAGATATATGAATGGCCTGAAGTGAGGTTTTTCACACCTACACCGGGATTTGTGGTGGAAGCCACTATAAACACATTTCCAAGTGATGAGGAGCCGCTTTCCGTTGAAGTGGCGTTGAACGTGCTAACCGGGGAAGGCGCCGTCGTTCCAAAACCGACATTCAAACCGGCATCAACGCTGAATAATCCCCCACCAGTGCCCGCTGATTGGGTGGGGCCGATGAAAGCGCGGACTGTGAATGCAGTATTCATCACCATTATCACAGCTAGTGCAAAAATTAATTGGTTTTTGTGTGAATTCATACTGGCAAATTACTAATGTCTAATTTCTAATTGACCTAATGAATGACCAATTTTTAATAACCCTGCAGGTTTTAGAATATTGAAACTTGGAATTTGATTAGGCATTAGATATTAAAAAATTATTGTTTCTTATTTACTGAATTCGTGATTGCGTTGAAAATTAGATTTAGTTCTTTAGCCTCTTGCCATAAAATTCTTGCTTCACTTTTCATTTCGGGGCATGCTATACACACCATTCTTAACCAGTGTTTTGTTTCGCGAGCTTCTTTTTTGCAAATTCCTATTTTATGTTTAAAATCTTGTTTTGATTCTGCATCATCAGCTTCAGAATAATTTGCTCCCACGCTTGTTCCAGACTTCACTAATTGCGTAATGATTGGTATTGTTACTGGACTTTTCGGAATCCCGTTTAAAAACTTTATAACGCTTTCACCGAACCTCGCCGTCCTTTCTTCTAAATCGTATTCTTTCATTTGTCATTGGTAATTGGTAATTGGGATTTGATTAGATATTAGAAATTAGTAATTAGACATTGTTGTAATCCCTACGGGATTACGATAAGCTGTCCCTGTATTTTCTTTCCCGACGGACAGAAGTCGCGGCACTCAAATAAGAAGGAGCCAACGGTGCCAGCTTTAAAACTTATTTGCTTCGTATCTCCCCTTGGAGCTGTTACATAAAAACCAAAGCTTTCTGAAAATATATCGTACTGCGCGTCTTCTGATGTAAAATCAATCGTCACAATATTTCCGCGCCCGACAGTGAGCGAAGATGGAGCGTAGCCGTCTTTATTCGCTTTTACTTCATAAAACCCCTGGCGTTTTGTCTCCCCTGGATCCGGCCTGATGTCAACTTTCGGAGGCGTTAGAACGGCGTTTTTGGGAATTTCAGGAGTAAAGGATGGGATTTGTGTTTTTCCTGGTACATTTTCTGTTTTCTCCTCAGTCGTCGGCTGTACAACGCCAGCAGGAGCCTGTTCTGAACGCGACATTATTCCGGCTATTATTATGCCGACAACGATCAGCGCAAGCACAACTATAAGCACGATATCTTTCTTGCTCATTTCATAAATTATATCATATTAGGCCTTAATTTCTGATATAATATAGTTGCAATGAGAAAGTTGAAAATATTATTCTGGGCTTGTATTGGATTACTATTGATAGTTGCTTTTTCAATCGCCTTTTTTTCACAGCTTGCAAGGGCGGCAACGAATATCAGCGCGACTACTGTGGAACATTTCGCGTGGAACGATATAATGGGGTGGATTGATTTTTATACGCCGCAAACTGTCTGGGTTTGGGGAGATATGGTTGAGGGATACGCAAGTTCAACCGTCGGCGACGTGTCGCTTGACTGCGCGACGACGAGAAATGGAAATATATGTGCCACATCCAATTACGCAGTTTGCAACGGCGTTTATTCTACCTCAACCGGCTGCACTGCGGACGCGTCTGGAAATTTAAGCGGTTACGCGTGGAACGACACGGTGGGATGGATAAGTTTCAGTTGTTACAACCATGGCAATTGTTCCCCATCATACGGCGTAGCTGTAAACGGAAACACCGGAGAATTTTCAGGCTACGCATGGAATGACACTGCCGGGTGGGTTAGTTTCAATTATACAAACCCCGGATCTCCGACTTCCACAGTTCATTTTGTAAATACCGACTGGCGCGCGACGTCATCAGTCGGCTACATTGAATCTGCCACGATTGACACGCAGGTTGTAGGCGGAGCAACGCTCAATAGTATTACGTGGAAAGGCACAAAAAGCGCGAACGGAATTTCTAATGCGACATACGTTGATTTTCAAATTGCGGTTTCAAATAGCTCTAGCGGTCCGTGGACTTTCGGTGGTCCTGCCGGAAGCGGGACTAACTATTACGGAACGTCATGTTCGGACGGCGGCTTTACTGGAGGAACAGCAATAAACGGGGCTGACCCTGATGTGCCGATTTGCATTAACCCTACACAAGTCGCAAACTATCGGTATCTACGGTATAAAGTCCGCCTGCGAAGCAACTTGATTCAAAATGACACGCCGAGAGTTGATGATGTTATCTTGAATTGGAGCATCTGACGATGTAACTACGTGGTAATAAAGTTGTAACTAGGTAGAAATTGGGTTGAAATACAAAATACAATAGTAATCAAGAAACGTGAAGCTGGAAGATTTAGAAATATATGTTTTAGCTTGCGAAATCGGTAAAGATGCGTGGGATGTTTATACAAAGATGGATTGGCAAACTAAAAAAGTGATCGGAGATCAATTTGTAACCGCTGTTGACTCTATAGCCGCAAACGTCGCGGAGGGATTTGGAAGATTCCACTACGCGGACAAAAATAAGTTTAACTATAACGCCCGCGGTTCTTTGCTTGAAAGTTTTCATTGGATAAATACGCTTGCTACGCGGGACTTTATAAATGAGAATGAGAGTGTGAAGTTTAAGGGAAAACTTGATCGCCTTGGTATTAAGCTCAATAACTACATTTCCTCTACTCGTAACCAAATAGGCAATTAATTACTACCAGTTACTATTTAATTACCACAAATTACCACCATGCCATTATTCATTTTCAACACACTTACAAGGAAGAAAGAAATATTTAAGTCATTGCGCGGTAAACATGTCGGTCTCTATACCTGCGGCCCGACGGTTTATAACTACGCGCACATCGGGAATCTGCGAACATATATTTTTGAGGATGTCCTGGAACGTGCATTGGAATACAATGGTTACAGCGTTAAGCGCGTAATGAATATTACAGATGTTGGCCACCTCACGTCAGACGCTGACAGTGGCGAAGACAAGCTTGAACGCGGCGCTATCCGCGAGAAAAAAACAGTATGGGACATAGCCAAGTTTTATACCGATGCGTTTTTTGACGATTTAAAAGCTCTAAATGCGAAGAAGCTGAAAATTATCGCGCCCGCAACAAAATTCGTGCCGGAACAGATAAAGATAATAAAAAAGCTTTTTGCGCGCGGATTCGCCTATGAAACCTCGAGCGCGGTTTATTTTGACACAAGCAAGTTTAAAAACTACACCAAACTCTCGCGTCAAAAACTTTCCGAGAAAAAAATCGCGTCACGCGAGGTAGTTGTGGAAGATTCAGAGAAACACAATCCGTCTGATTTCGCTCTTTGGTTTAAGCTAGTCGGGAAATTCAAAAATCATACTATGCAGTGGAAGTCTCCTTGGGGAATCGGGTTTCCGGGATGGCACATTGAATGCTCCGCAATTTCCACAAAATTTCTCGGACAGCCATTTGATATTCATACTGGCGGAATCGACCACATTCCTGTCCATCACACAAATGAAATCGCGCAATCCGAGGGCGCGTTCGGGAAACCTCTCGCGCGTTACTGGATGCACGGAGAATTTTTGGTAATAGACCAGGCGCGTATGGGAAAATCGGCTGGTAACTTTCTTACTCTCAAAACATTAACAGAAAAGGGGTTCGACCCGATGCATTATCGCTATCTTATTCTTACGGCTCACTACCGCTCCCAGCTTAATTTCACATGGGAAAGTTTAGAGGCGGCGCGAAACGCGTACGAGCGGCTCAAAGAGCAAATTGCCATAGTTTTTTCCATAGTCGCTACAAAAAAAGGTGCCGCGCGGGGTGGTATGACATGTCATACCACCTCTTCTTCCGCTGGTTCCTTATCACGCGTGTTTTTGAAAAAATTTGAAGATGCTATAAATGATGATCTTAATACTCCGGTCGCGCTTGCGAAGTTTCATGGATTTTTAAAAAGCTGCGTTACGAATGGTATTGGAGAAAAAACAGCACGTGAAATTATTAAAAAAATTGATTCAGTCCTTGGCTTAAAACTGTTAGAAAATGAGAAAATTCCAGTAAATGCGCTTGAAATCGCTAAAGAACGCGAGTTATACAGAGGTAATAAACAGTTTGTTCAGGCTGACGCCTTGAGAAAAAAACTAGAAGCATTAGGATACAAGGTAAGCGATACGCCGTCTGGACCGGTGGTTCGGCGGAAAACGCGAATGTAATTAGGTAGTAATTGATTGTAATGAATGGTAATTAAGTTTTCTAACCCTCTCACAACTTACTTACTACTTAATTACGCGGTGCAACCGCGAGTTACTATTTAATTACAAGATTCACTCCTTATGCCGAAACCTAAAGAAGAATTTCGCATTCCGCCGCAGGACCTTGACGCCGAAGTATCGGTGCTTGGTTCTCTTATGCTGGATAGAAACGCGATTATAAAAACAGCGGATATTCTTTTGCCGAATGATTTTTATCATCCGACGCACCAGAAAATCTATGAAGTAATCCTTGAACTCTTTGAAAAAAATAAACCAATTGACCTTCTTACTGTTTCACACGAGCTTAAGGGCAAAAAACAATTCAAAGACATAGGAGGTTCGCAATATCTCGCTGACATTCTCTCGCGCGTGCCGACATCCGCGCATATCGTTGAATACGCGAATGTTGTCCGTGAAAACCGCGTCCGCCGCGATTTGATTAACGCGTCTTCGGAAATAAACGAAAAGGCGATGGATAAGAGGGATTTTGACAGTTTATTGGACGACGTTGAACAAAAAATTTTCGGCATTTCCCAGCGTTCAAGAACGCAGAGATTTATCCCGATTAAAGACGAGCTTTCTATCGCGTATGAACGGCTTGAAAAATTGCACCGCGGAGAAAAAAATACATACCGCGGAATTCCTACGGGATTCACAAAACTTGATAATTTACTTTCCGGATTTCAACGCTCCGACTTGATACTTTTGGGCGCGCGCCCCTCATATGGAAAAACGTCGCTCGCGCTTGATATCGCGAGGCAAACCGCGCTTATGGGGCATATTGTCGGCTTGTTCTCGCTTGAAATGTCGCGCGACCAAGTAATAGACCGCTTCATAGCGAGCCAGGCGCAAATTCCCCTGTGGCGGTTAAGGAGCGGAAGATTGAATGACGAGCTTGAGTTTTCAATGGTTCAACAGGCGCTTGACGAACTTTCCGGCCTTCCGATTTTTATTGATGACGCCGGTTCTTCAAGCGTGCTTCAGATGCGTTCAATGGCGCGCCGGCTTCAACTTGAACACGGACTTGACCTTGTAATAATAGATTACTTGCAATTGATACAACCGCGCACCAATAGCGACAATATGGTCCAACAAATTACCGAAGTTTCGCGCGGGCTCAAAACGCTTGCGCGCGAACTTAATGTTCCAGTACTCGCTCTCTCGCAATTGTCGCGCGATGTTGAAAAACGAGAAACAAAAGTTCCGCGCCTTTCAGACCTTCGCGACAGCGGTTCGCTTGAACAGGACGCCGACGTTGTTATGTTTATTCATCGTAAAGACCGCGAACGCACCGACCTTTCTGAAAGCGAGCAAAATTTAGTGGACCTTATGATACAAAAACACCGCAACGGCCCGCTTGGAACAGTCCAGTTAAGATTCGATTCGGAGCGCGTAACGTTTAAAAACATTGACACCGAGCATGCGCCGCCGGAAGGAGAGTAGGGTAATGTCAAATATCAAAGCTCAAATGTCAAATCAATGGGCAGAAAGCTCAAATGACTCAACGAAAGAACTTTAGAATTTTAAACATTTGGATTTGATTTGTTATTTGGATTTTGGAATTTGGATTTTCACTATTTATGGTTCCTGAACAAATTAAAAAATTCATAGAACTGTTTTCCCGCCTGCCCTCAATCGGCCCGCGGCTTGCGACGCGGCTTGCTTTTTTTCTTATGGATAAGGACGAACAGTCATTTGCTGAATTGGAACACGCTCTCGGCGGTCTAAAAAAACTTGACCGGTGCGAGCGATGCTTTTTCCTTAAAAACACCGACAAAAAACTTTGCGACATATGCTCCGACAAAAAACGCGATTCGGCTAGTATTGCAATCATTGAGAAAGAAACCGATTTAATCACCATTGAAAAAACAGGGGCGTTTCACGGCCATTACCTTGTTTTAGGCGAACTCGCCGAGCGCGGCGTGCTTGAAAACAACCAAAAACTCCGTATTAAACGGCTACAGTCAAGAATCAACATGGAACTTAACGGCAAGGCGCGTGAGCTTATCATCGCACTTGGGCTCAATAGTTTTGGAGATTTTACCGCGACGCTTATTAAACAAATTTTTAAAGACTCCGCGGAAAAAATAACGCGCATCGGGCGCGGGATTCCTACCGGCGGTTCTATTGAATTCGCCGACGAGGAAACCATCACAAGCGCGTTTGAAAGGAGAAACTAAAACGTTTGAATTATGAAGAGTGAATTGTGGGTTCTGAAAAACAGCCTGATATTTTCCATTGTTTATTATTCATACTCTATAATTCATAAAAAATCCCCGCTTAATAGGGAATTTTTTATATACGACACACCTCTGAACAGTGGGGCGTATTATTTTCCGGAATTTCCGAAATACATTTTGATGATTTCCAAAATTTCTTTGTTAGCAGCGCTTTCCATGCCACTTTGAAACCTGTACATCTCAATCATTACTCTTTTAGCATTCAATATTGAACCATTCAGGATAGAGGCGACTTTATCTTGTGTCTCTTTAGAAAACATAAGTGTTTCTATTAATTTAACTTCTCCGCTCCGAACTACCATATACCGCAAGAAAGAGTTGTTACTGGGATTATTATCAGCAAAATAATAATCACTCGCCTTTCCATTTTCATCACCATTAAAACTTGTGAATCCAAGTTGTATGCTTTCTTGTAAATCTTTTATTTTCTCTAAATAGGCAGCTCCTCGCTTGCCGTTCCCTTCTTGCAAATATACTTGTAACACGTAAAATCCATCTTTTATATTTTTAAACACAATAGAATCCCTAATCTGTCCGCCGGCACTTATATCAAAACTGTTATTGCTTAATTCGTTAGACAATAACTTCGTAGGCCTAAGTATATTATTTTCCTGTTCATATAATTGAGCACTGTAACGTACGTCTTTCATTTCCACACTGCCCAAATTTGCAAATGTTACCGCGAGGTCAATATTATTTCCTTCACGTGCCGCCTCTACTTGTTTTACAGCAATGTCAGGACCGCCAACACCATATGAAATTTTCTTTATAAGCTTATTGTTATTTTCATTTGACTCCGAAACTTTATTATCAGGATCAACTGAGAATACAAGTGTATACACTTTTCCACGTTCAAGGACAATAACTTCCTGTGTCAATCCCCAATTTTTCCAGTCGTAAACTACGGGCCGCTTAGAACTGCCAGCAGGCATATATACCGAGCCCAAAATTTGATCCCACAAACCCAACGTGAAGCGACCTAGTCGTCCCAAAAACCAAGAAGATTTGCTAAGTTGAAATTGGTAATTTATTTCAGGAATCGAGACAGAGTAATCAAATTCCCCACGCGTAATACTATCAGTTCCATTATTCTTTACCGAAGCAGTGATACTTGTAATTAATATTTGGCCATAGCTCAGGTCGTCAATGTCAACTTGTATATTGTCAACTGAAATATCCTTTTTACTGCCACTCGGCGCCGACTGACCAAAAACCGGCAAAAAACTGCCCGCCGACATAGCAAAAACAAGGCTGAATATAATAAAGTTTTTCATATTCTTAGTTATACCACATTTCATTAGTAAGCTAAATTTTCGTTATTTCCACCTCCGTGAAGTGCTGTCTGTGTCCTTTCATCTTCTTATACCGCGTTTTTGAGTGATACTTGAAAACTATTTTCTTATCGGCGCGCCCCTGCTCTTTGATCACGCCTGTAACTGACGCCTCCGAGATAATTGGCTTCCCTATTTCAACTGATTCTCCATCGGCCTTAAGTAAAACCTGTTCAAAAGAAACCGGCGAACCAGCGTCGCCATTGAGCTTCTCAACGCGGATTTTTTCGCCTTTCATAACTTTATATTGTTTTCCACCGGTCTCTATAATCGCAAACATGTGAGTGATGATATCACAAGATTCGATGAATGCAAGCGTATGAATAAGTAACGAATAGAGCAGTAATACTATGGTAATACGATAGTAATGTGGTAACGCAATTTAATTACAACTGTATTTCTACTGAATTACCATTGTATTTCCATTGATGAATAAAATAAGAAGCCCTCCCAGACACGAATCAGAGAGAGCTTCTCAATTTACCATTATGATACGGCTTATTCCGTGACTTGCTTCAACTTCGAAATAAGCGATGCCGCGTAATCTTTTCCGCCAAGACCAAAGGCAATACCTCCGGCAATGGCTATCATCGCGACAAAACCAGTCACGAGTGAATTAATAATCGCGACTGCGATACCGAGCTGTGAAAGCGCCGTAAGAAAACCAAAGATTACTATAGCCCACCACGTGAGTGAACCCAAAAAGTTCGACGCGTGGAGTTTCGCGCCTTTCACTGAAACGCGAACCACTTTTCTTAAGAAATTCGCTACAATAATCGAGGCGAGCACAATCAACGCCGCCACGATTACGTTAGGGATGTAGAGAAGCGTTTCGCGGAGAAAATTCGAAAGGGAATAAAACCCGAGAATATCTGTCGCGGCAAGAAGAAAAACAACCACGAGGAACCAGTATACGAGCTTCCCAAAGAATTTTCCGGTATTTATCGAAATCCCCGCGCGCTCAAAGTGTTCTTTAAGGCCGAGTCCGATTAATACTCTATCAAGTTTGATAATCTTCACGAAACGCTCGACGAGCGCTCCGATTCCGCCAGCTACAATAAGGCCGATAATAAGTACGATAAGCGCGCCCAAGATGTTCGCGATAACGCCTATTGTTCCGGTCCAAAGGTTCTGGAGAGAATTAGCAACTAACGCTGCCCAATTTTGTACGTACATAAAATTTATATTATTTATTTACCGACATTACCCGCTGTGGGCACGTCGGAGAATCCTTTAAATTCGACCTTTGCCTTCATGTGAGTATAATTATATCATATTCATTTCTATGGCATCACCGCAAATCCAAAAATCATTGGCCGTTATTACGATTCTCATCGTGATAGGCCACGCCCTTGGGTTATATGCCAGCTTATATGAGAATATCCCGTATTATGACTCTCCTATGCATTTCCTTGGTGGTGTATGGGCCAGTTTGATTATTATCGCGTTTTGGGGACGGTTTTTTGAACCGCTCAATCTTGAACGCTCATTTGGCAACGCGCTTAAAATAGCCGGCATTGTGCTTACCATAGGATTGCTTTGGGAACTGTTTGAATTTTCCCTTTATTCGCTTCACGCGCAATTTGGAATCGGCGGATATGAAGCAATGGAACTCGGCGACACGTTAAAAGACCTAGTACTTGACTGGCTCGGCGGAATCACCGTTTTTCTTGCTTTTGTAAAACGCTAATTAGGCTACCTTATCGTTGTTTGTTCCCCTTCCTCAACCTTTTTCCACACCTCGCGTATCATCTCCTTTTCAGGGTCTATTATGTTTTTTCCATTGTTTATCAACGGCTCAATCGCACGCTTTATTTCACTCTTAACTCCCGCCGAGAAGTTCGCGCTCATATTGAATTTTCTAGCTAATATTTTAAGCTCGTTCGTTTCCATCGCCAGAGCTTCATTAATCAGACTTCTGTATTTCGCTCCAATGTCCTTAATGTGTAAATCCAAAATTTCCTGCTTTAGGATCAGCTCTTTCAGATAGTTTGCCTTATCGTCCAAAACCTCAAACCACGCTTTTTTTGCAATAAGACCTTCTATTTTTGATTTTTTGCCAAATTCAAGAAAACCTAGATTTTCTTTCGCTTCATTCAAGAATCGTATAATTTCGGCTCCGGTTCTTGCGTTTTTCAACTCCTCCAATTCATTGGTTACTTTGCGCATATCTTCTAATGCTTTGTTATACTCGCGCTTTTGAGCGCTTGTTTCTCTCTGAAGTTTGAATTTTCTATCCGCTAAATCAACGATATCTTTTATTATCTCACGCACTTGAGGCATCAATTTTTGACTTGCGGCGCGTATACCATCCTCCACTTTCTTCTTTTCTTCGGCTTGTTTCTTTTCCCACGCCAAAACATCGTCCTGGTTTGATATTTTCTGTATTCCAGCGATAATCCTCATTTGCTTTATTTTAAACCCTTCAATTGTCTTTTTAATACTTTCAGTGTTTAAATTACTTGGCGAACCGAGTCCATCAGCGACTTTCGCTTGCTCTAGGGTTAAATCTAGATTCTCAAGCGCTTTATTTACTTCATTTAACTTCGATGTGAGTTGTTCTTTAGCTGTTAATTTTTCTTCCAATAAACTTTCTGGCGATACCTCCTTCTTGATGTTTTCATCCGTCTTTTCTGGACTTCCCGCGCCCTCATTGCGCCGGGGTTTTGCTTCAAGAATGTTATTGTGGCTGTTTTCCACTTTTCTTATTGGCCTCTGCGGGTTGAAGTGTTCAGGTGTAAACATATGTAAATATATTATACGTCAGCCGATGATATTTTGCAAGGGTAGAATGCGAGGGAGGGGGCAATAATAGTCATCACGACTCTTCCCTTCATTAG
>ERZ1292629.726-Hain-H43-01um-R1-726-length-36117-cov-10_pt1 | contig 36117 bp, 50 predicted proteins | sample MGYA00564399_ERZ1292629 | MGnify/ENA primary metagenome ERZ1292629 (study PRJEB36523, sample SAMEA6512636) | groundwater metagenome | collected 2019-01-08 | study: AquaDiva: Metagenomics assemblies of 32 groundwater samples
GCAATTATTCTCTTAATTTAGACTAGATTTAGGCTATTTTTGCAAACTTCTCTATAATAATTTATAGAAAAATCTCTTTTCTTGAGTCTTTGCTAGGTTATACAAATGCCATTTTGTAGATTTAGGTATGAAATTACCTATTCTCTCCTGAAAGTCTTTCTTGCTTAGTTTTTCTTGATTTTCCATTGTGAATATGAGCGGGTTGGTATTTTGAACCTCCTCCAACCCTATACGAAGTGTCAATTCTCCGTACTATAGTTTAGATACATTCGACTATTTAAAGATTGCTATTACCGTACTTACAATAGTAACATTTAAATATACCAAAGTACTATAAATTAGGAGGTGTTAATTAAATGACAGTACTAAACAAAGAAGAGGAAAAAGCATTCCGCAAGTATGTTACAAATGAAGATTGTATACAAAAAGAATCAAGCTTATCGTGGGATGGCTCTAACCTTATAGTCAGAATACCTAAAGAAATGGCTGAATATCTGGATTTGACTGAGAAAAATAGATTTACAAAAAGCATTTTATTCAAGATAAAAGAAAAGGAGGGACAAATTATAAAAACCTTTGAAGTTATTGATAGAACTAAACAAAGAAAGATTAGAAAGGAAAAACATGATAAACAAAAGACTACCAAATAATGCATTGAGAATACTTGCAGATTTAACAAAAGCCAGAAGACCTATGTCTATTAAGCAAATAGCTGACAGAAATAATGTTTATTGGAAGACTGCAAATGAAAATATAAAAAAATTGGAAACTAGAAAATTAATCCTATGCTCACATGGCACGAGAAGAAATTATTGTAAAATTAATCCAAAATGGAAGATTAAAATTTAGTTACACTGCTGTTCAGTTTTATACTTAGTAATTGGTCTAAACGCAGTAACCTGTCTTTCTCTTTGAACATCTTGATATTTTATTATATCCTTACAAACTTGTTTGGTTGGAATATAAGTTGTTTGATAATTACAACCTCCATTTAAAGTTAAAACATTAGCTTCTCCGTTCTCATCAGTTCCAGTTAATCTTACTTGATTAACAACGCTTTTAATTGTCTGAGGATAAAGATATATTGAAGTTGAAGCAGTCTTAGCTATGTTTCCATCCTGATAAAAATTATGCAATATAGTCCATTGTCCTCCCTGCTCTGCATCCAAATTCTTTAAGTCTAAAGAACAAGAAACAGTCCTATCAACACAATAAACTTTTTTACTAGTGCAGATTCCTAAGAAATAGTCTATACACTTCTCTTCTTGACGATTGCAAGTAGAATAGTCGTAATTAGTATTTTCAATTGAATACGCTAAATTTTTAGTTTCACATTCTTGGTCGGTGTAAGGTACACTCTCCATATAATATTCTGTTTTCATATATTCTTCTTGGTCTTCATATGGAACTTGAACATCAGTACATTGATTAGCAACAGAATTAGAACTTCCCTTGATATTTATTACAAAAGCAACAATCGCTATAATTCCAATTATTATTCCAACAACCAAAAAAACATAAGTAGTGTTTGCCCAATCATTTTCATGCTTTTCTTTTTTTCCCTTTACCATTAGCAATTACTTACCTCTCTAGTACATTGACATGAATCACAAGCTCCCAAACCACCCCAGCTATTGTGTAAACACTGACAATTAGATATTTGGTCACATCCTTTTGTTGATTCCGTATAAGTTTCAATATGCGTTCCACAAACAGTTTTCTTTGCTTCAGAATTAGAAAAAACATAAACTGCCCCAAAAATAATCAAGACAATAATAACTCCAACAATAATCCAACCAGTAGAATTTCCTTTCTTAAACATCGCTATAACGATGTTTTAATTATATATAAACCTTACGACATCGTTTTATGATTGTAGACACAGCAGAAGCAAGATGTACATGTGAAGTCCTATTTATGTTATCCAAAGATAAAGCGAGATATAATCAAATGTTTAAAACAACAAAAGTATCACATACAACGCTTCAGAAAGTGCTAAAAGAACTTGAAAAAGACAAGTTTATTCAGAAAAACAAAATCGGAAGTATTGATACTGAATACGAAATGACTGAAAAAGGAAAGAAATTCCTTATTCAGATTGATGTTCTTAAGGAAATATTGAAATAAATAATATAATCGAAAGATATAAAATTACACAAATTATAGAAAAACATGGGAGAAAATGAGTTTAGCGATAAAGATAAGATAAAAGCATTATTGTGTTGTGATAGACATTGCTGTTTATGTGATAAGCAATGTTCAACTAACATGGAAATCCATCATATAGAACCTAGAGGGGAAGAAGAAAGCGAATCATTTGATAATGCCATGCCATTATGTTTTGATTGTCATGCAAAAATTGAGGCTTATAATAAAAATCATCCAATTGGAATAAAATATCGTCATGAAGAATTAAAAAATCGAAGAAATCAAATTTATGATAAGTACACATCTTCTCTTGTTCCTAATATTAATTTTGAAATTAAAAGCGAAGATGTTAAAATCCATAATCTGGCAAGGTTTTTCATATATAATCTACATCAATATTTACCATGTAAAGTTAAGACTATTTTTACTGTGTATCACAATCAGAAGTTAATCCATAAACATAGCAAGGATATGTATGGCGGAGCAACCTACTGGATTTTAAATCCTAACTCTGGAGGAAATTTCCCACCAAATTTTTTACCGAATATAGGTTTACCTGATAAAATAGAACATTTACAAGTTCAAATTGAAGCGACTATAATCGATAAATTGGGTTGGGAACATAAATTACTTCCAGTTTCATGGATTTGGACACCTGAAAGCAAAGGATGGTATTTCCATCCTTTTTCAAAAGAAGAAAATTAGAGAGAAAATATGCTAAATAAGTTAATTAGAAGAAATTAACATCACCATAATATTTATAAAATGAAATAACCAATAACTAATATGATAGAGGAAATCAAGCTTTTACAAGAAGAGTTTGAGTTAATGGAGAAAGAAAAAGAAGTAAATTTGATGAATTCCTTACCATTAATACAAAATATTGCTCTTAAACTAAAAAATATTAGAAATGACTTATTAAATTCAGATAAACCCAAAGAAGAAATATTTAGAATATATTACCCATCTATGGTTGCATCAATTGTTCTCCAAAACATGAAAGATAGACTAAGCGAAGCAAAGATAATGCATGATAATCCTATTATCGCTTTAAATTCGCTTAATGTAATTCCTTCTTTAAAAGTGATTAGTGATTATTTAGAAAAAGGGGAAACAAGAACAGATTTTGTAAGATTAACCACAAATTTACAAAATTCAGCAATTAGTAATGACTTATTTAAGATTAATCAAGAAAGACTTAAAGAAGGAGATAATGTACTTAGAAGTATAGTTTCTGACATAAAATCAATAGAATAAAATGGTTGAACAATCTAAAGTAATAGTTGATAAGTGCGTACTTATTGGAGCATCGTTGAATCATGATTGTCTGTGTATGCCTGAAAAGATAGTTGACCCACATTACTTAACTTCTAAAAGATTGTTAGATTACTTAAAATTAAATGCAATTAAAAAGGAAGGGATGATTTTGAAAATAACTTCTGATACAACAAAAGTTAAACTTGGTAATATCATGGAAAGAAATCTCTATAAACTTAATAAGATACACAACCTTGATTCTAAGACAATTTTAGATGAACATACCTTTGCAATGGTCAAAAGTACTAGTGTTTTATCTGAATATATTAATTCATTAGAAGTATTAGACATAAAGGACGGAAAGATATACCAGATTAGAAAAGAAGTTTCTGAATTCCATCGTTCAGTTCCAATAATTCTTAAGAAAAATAATCCTAAAACAGAAATTAAACGAAGAATTTCTAAAGCCAGAGGAATTTTTAGAAAATTTGAACGTAGATGGACAAAAGAAGATTTTGAAAATGACTTTCGTATACTAAAAAAGCTATTTAAAAAGTTTCGTGGACACCCTTTAGACAAAGAAGACACTGAAATTCTAGCTTATGCAACTTATTTAAAAAGAGAAACACATAAAGAATATAACATATGGATAGCTTCAACAGACCATCATTTTTCTAATGTTATAATTGATGGAGGACTTAGTTCAATAATTCCAAATAAAATAGAACAAAGATTTCAAGTAAAATGCGACTGGCCAGAAAAAGTATTAGGAGAATTACTAAGAAATAATCAAGTTATTGACACGAATGATACCAAGAATATTTAAATAACAAAAACTCATTCTTTTTATGGAAAGACCTCCAACTCCACAAGAAAAAAGACAACAACAAAATATTATGAGTGTTATTCTTATTGCAGTAGCAATATTCTTTTTCTTTAAAAATCGAGCAGATATTTTAACTCCCATAATTGTTCTTATATTGGGTCTCGGAATAGGCAAAGATGTTAGAAGTGTATTATTATTCGCTTTGAAATGGGTTATAGCTAAGATATTTAAAAAAAATACTCCAACATATGATTTTTCAAATGCAAAAATGACTCAAAAGTCTGGAAGAGATTCGGTTATAAATAATGGAACTATTACAAATGTTTATAATAAATAATTTTATATATTCTAATAAATTATATATTTAAGGAGGTAAAAGTAATGGCAATATTAAAATCAATTTCGACGTTTCTTGCAGTAGTAGGCATTATTATGACTGTATTTGCTAAGAAATATCCTGCAATTGGAGCAATAGGCGTCCCTATTGGACTATTAGGTCTTTTAGGAATATATTATTTATCCTAGACAAGAAACATTTAGTTTAAATTAATTATAATTTTCTTATTTTTTTAATTAATTTTTCTAAACGAATATTAAAGACTAAAAATCCTATAATCCCAAATATTAACAATAATACAATTAAGAGTAGTTTAGATATTTTATAATCTGGAGTTACGGCATCCATAGAAAGAATAGAAAGAATAAACGCTCCAATAAATCCAAGATATAAATTTTGAATATTTAAAGTGTGTTCATATTCTAATTGATACAAAATCAAAAGTTTGTCTTCCTTATTTACCATGTTAAAATGAATCAAAAAAATATAACAATGAAGTTAAACCAAGAATGAACCCAATAATGAACCCATTTATAGGAATCGAAATACTTGAAATAAAAAAACTAAAAGGATTAGATATAATCAGTAAGAAAGAAACTATTAACCCTATTGACGCCCAGTTCCTTTGTACTTTATTTCTTTTAAAAGGAGCTAAAACCATAACGTCTTTAAGATAAGTATCTTTAAATTCCTTTCTTTTTTCACTTTCCATAACACTTTTCCCCATTTTTTCTCCAAAATCAGACTTCTCGTTCATTTTTTCATCATCCATTTATAAAGAAAAGACTTTTAGGGCAACCCCATCTTTAGTATATATTTTCTAGTAACAAAACCCTTTCGCAACTTAAAAATTAATCCGAATATATTCTAACAACATTTCCAGTAATACTCTTTCCAGTTATTTCCGTATACAAACTTAAATAACCCTTAGAAAATAATGAAGTCTTAGAAGCAATTAAATCAATTCTAGAAACTCCCTCTTCAAAAGATTGCTTAACTGAATCAGGATACTTAACCATTTTAGCCGCTTCAGATAATGAAGTAACAATCCGAACATCTACTTCATCAAGCACATCTTTAGAAACCATTACCTGAGAATCTTTTACAACTGCATAATATACACTTTCTCCAACCAAAATTTCTATTTTAGGATAATTAGAACTCAACGGAGGATTATGTAAATTATATGCCTTAATACTATATAACAAATAAGAAACAAAAGATTCATCAAACTGCTGTTCAGTTTCCTTAAGACTCAAATCTTTAGCAGGATTTTGTAAAGTAACTACATTTCCAGATGGCTTAAACAAAGCAAAATAAAAAAACATTCCAATTAACAATAAAACTACAAATACAATAGAAACCCAAATAGCCCACTTCCCTCTCTTATTCATATGGAATTAAGCAGAAAACAATATTTAAAACCTACTCTCTCATCAAAATAGCATGACAAACAAGAAGAAATTCAGAATCCTAGCTGCTTCAGACACACATGGAGATTTTAAAGTAACTCGTAAATTAGCAGAAAAAGCAGAACGAGAGAATGTAGACCTAGTAGTTCTATGCGGAGATATCACTAGCTTTTTAGAAACAAAAGACATTATCGCCCCATTCAAAAGAAAAGGAAAAAAAGTTCTCCTCATTCCAGGAAATCACGATTCATTTGCAACAACCGATTTCCTTGCAGAATTCTATGGAGTAAGAAATATTCATGGTTATTCAGTAAAATATGAAGATATTGCCTTTTTTGGAGCAGGAGGAGCAATTAATCTTCCAGGATTTCCTGGTGCAACAACCGAAAAAGAAATATTTGCCAATCTCAAAAGAGCGCATGATGCAATAAAAGGAATAGAAAAAAAGATTATGGTTACACACATGCATCCATCAGAAAGCATTTCAGAATTTTCAGGATTTGCAGGCAGTAAATCAATCACCAAAGCAATCAAAGAATTCAAACCCAATATTCTAATCCACGGACACATTCATGAAGCTTCTGGCTTTGAACAAAAAATAGGAAAAACAAGAGTTATAAACGTCGGTGAAGATGGAACTATTATTGAACTCTAATCATAAGTATATGTTTACATAACTAAATACTTAAAAATAAACAATTACAAGAAAAAACATGGTAACAAAAGTTATTCAAGCAAGAACTGCGGAAGAATTCACAAAACTAGAACAGGCAGTTCAAGTATTAGAAGATAATTATACGATTACCGGCGATATAGAACTTAGCGTTAGAACTGGAGTAATGGATGGAATAACTATAGAACCATCAAATTATGCATTTAAGATCGAAGAAATAAGAAGAAAAGAAAAATGTACTGGAGAAATGATATATGTAACTCCTACGAGAGCAGGAATAAAAATAGGAACTAATACTTATATTATAGAGTACTCAAAACCAAAATCTTCCTAAAAATCCAATAAACCTTCTTCAACATCAAATCCCTACTAAAAATCAAAGATTTCTGCCTGAAAAATATCTCTTAATATATATTTTTACTTCCTGATTATCTCTATCCATTTTAGCCCTTCCTTCTCTAAACTCTCCATCATTATAACAATTACACATTTCACGCATACTGCATCCTCTTAAAAATCGACAATCCTTACAACTAACTTTCTCAAAATTAATTCTTCCTTCACCATCAACAAGAGTTCTAAATGAATGAGGAACACTTCCAAACTTATTCCTCAAAGCAACTTTTATTACATCCTTCTCAAAACCTCCTCCCATTAAACCTCCGTGCCCACCAATAGCAAAATAAAATGATTTAGAATTATTTCCCAAAAGAACTAATTCTTTTCTAACTTCATCAATTCCAGTTTTCCCTTCTAAAAGTCTAGCATAATTTAATATTCGTGTTTTAGCAAAACTCACAGAAGGAGAACTATTAAATCCTCCTCGCATATTTGCATAACCATACCATTCGCTCATTAAAGTAGCAGTTAACTGTCTTCTCTGTTCACCATTAAAACTCTCATACCCCTCAAAGAAATGCAACTCCTTCTGTCATAAAGATTCATACACTCTAGAAATATCTCCATCCTGTGCTAAATCACTTAAACCATCACTCATAAAAAATAAATCTCTAAATGGTTTATAAAAATATAGTTACAGAGAATTCTGATAATCATGCCATCCTTTCGCAGAATTCTCTGGACAGGGAACTCTGTACCAAACATGATATAACCAACAGAATTCCCTGTAGTTTAGAAATATAATTTACTTGTTTTTAACATCCTTCTTTATCATTTTTACAATCTCGGGAAATTCAGATATCTTAAAATGCCCATTCTTATTTTCATAAATAATAATCTTCGCATCTTTCAGTTTATTTGTATACTTTTCAGCATGATATAAAGGAACGCATTCATCATCTTTAGAGAATAATAAATATAAATTCTTAGAATTCTTCTCAACTAAAGACAAATTAGATTTAAGTCTAAATCCTCCAACCAAATCTTCCCTAAATAATTATAAATACTCTAAACTCTCCGAATAAACATGGCACTCCAAGAAATGATTCCCCTAACGAACATAAAAATGACCACTGAAAAAGCAGTAGCTCAAAAACCCTCAATGGAACAAAGAATAAAGGTTGAAAGCCCAGGAAAACCAATTCCTGCAGATATTATTGAAAGTAATGAAAAATCAGATAAAAAACCTAAAAAAACCTCCAAGTCAAAAAAACCTAAAGCCTCCCCTCAAACAATAATTAAAAACAAAGACTCAATTTTAATTATCACAGAAAAGCCCCAAGCGGCTCAAAAAATAGCCTCTGCATTGGGAGATGCAAGAAAATATACTTCTGAAGGAGCCTCATATTTTGAAGTCGAAAGAGAAGGCAAAAAAATCATTGTTGCCTCCGCCGTTGGACATCTATTCAATCTCGAATATCAAAAAGGACAAAAAGGCTGGCCAATATTTGACACAGAATGGAGACCTTCATATGCTGAAAAACAAGCATCTGCATTCACCAAAAAATATTATGACTTACTTAAAACTCTAGCTTCAAGAGCCCATACATTTATTGTAGCAACAGACTATGATATAGAAGGAGAAGTAATTGGATGGAATGTCCTCCGTTTTCTTTGTAAACAATCAGATGCAAAAAGAATGAAATTTTCCACACTTACCACAGAAGAACTCCAAAATGCATTCGACAATCCTCAACCAACAATGAATTGGGGAAATGCCTATGCCGGAGAATCAAGACATATTATTGATTGGTTATATGGAATCAATCTCTCGAGAGCACTAATGTCTGCAATAAAAACATCTGGCACATTTAGAATACTTTCAATAGGAAGAGTCCAAGGCCCAGCACTTAAAATAATTGTAGACCGAGAAAAAGAAATCACAAACTTCAAATCCGAACCCTATTGGCAAGCATTTGCTCAATCTAATAAAATAGTTCTTAAACATCCAGAAGATATCTTCGATAAAAAAATCCTTGATAAATTCAAAAATATAACTGAAGGAAATGCTGAAACCAAGAAATCAGAAGAACATACTCTTCCTCCCGTTCCATTTGACCTCACCTCACTTCAGAGAGAAGCCTATCGTCATCTGAAACTCACGCCATCTGAAACTCTCAAAATTGCACAGAAACTCTACCTAGAGGGAATAATCTCATATCCTAGAACCTCATCCCAAAAAATTCCAGAACAGATAGAACCTAAAAAGATTCTAAAAAAACTTTCAAAATTCTTTCCAGAAGTCAAACTTGCAACTCGTCCTAAACCAATAGAAGGTAAAAAGTCCGACCCCGCCCACCCCTCAATTTATCCCACTGGAGAATACAAAGATATAGATGGAAAAGAAAAAGATCTCTATGAATTAATTGCAAAAAGATTCATTTCAGCATTCTCCCCAGACTTAATAACTGCCAATAAAAGAATTGTTCTTACAGCATTAGACTCCAAAGGAAATACCATAAAATATCAACTCCCTCCAAGAATAAAACAAATGGATGATGAGGCAGAAGAACTTGAAGCCGAAAAAGAAAAAGAAGTCACAATTAAGTTCAATGCATCAGCTCAAACCATTCTAGACAAAGGTTGGACTGCAGTTTATCCTTCAGATGTTCAAGAATCTGAACTTCCAGACCTTAATGGTAAAGTAAAAATAGATAAAATAGAATTTGAAGAAAAGAAAACTACTCCTCCAAACAGATTCTCCCCAACTTCATTAGTCACAATTCTTGAAAGAAAAAATCTAGGCACAAAATCCACACGTTCTAGTATAGTAGATATTCTATTCAATAGAGGGTATCTCGACGGTAAAAGCATTCAAGCCACACCCCTAGGAATGAAATTAATTGAAGCACTAGAAAAATATTCCTCCATAATTATAGATGAACATCTAACAAGAACATTGGAAGAAGAAATGGGAAAAATTCAAGAGGCAGTAGATAAATTTGAAGAAAAGAAAGATTTAGTTGTAGAAAAAGCAAAAAAGATTATTGAAGATATTTCAAAAGAATTCAAAGAAAAAGAAAAAGAAATCGGAGAAACTCTCAAAGAAGGTCTAACAGAATTAAGAAAAGAACAAAATGAATCCAACACACTTATGCCCTGCCCAACTTGTAAGAAGGGTAATCTTAGAATAATGTTTTCAAAAAAAACAAGAGGATATTTCATATCTTGCTCGGCATATCCAGAATGTAAACAAATATATCCTACTCGTTCAAACTCACTTATAAAAAAAGTAGACGACAAGTTCTGTGAAGCCGATAAATTCCCAAAGCTCCTAGCAATAAGAAAAGGAAAAAGACCATATGAGTTTTGTTTCAATCCCGATTGCCCAATTGAAAAAGAAAAAAGAGAAAGTTATGAAGCAAAGAAATCAAACAAAGAAGATAATAAAGAAGATTAAATTACTTCAAAATATTCATAACTCTTCTTTTAAGAGCTAGATCTTTTTCTCGAACTATCTTTTGTATTTCTTCGTCACGAACCTTTAATTCAAGACCTACATTTAATCTATTTTCAGAGCATCCTTTACTAACCAGTTCTTTTATTAATTCAAAAGCTTCTGACTTTCCAACATTTCTAAACTCATATGTATGAAAATAATCTGATGTTCCATAACCCCAAGGTTTTTCATCCTTTTCAACTTCAAACTGATTTACAACTAAATATTGCTTTCTACTTTCAATTACTCTATTTAAGTCATCCTCATGAATAGGCAATTTTGCAAATATTCTTGCCCCTTGAATAAAGCTTTTTACTAAAGCATCCCATGAATTAAAATCCTTCATCCCCTCTATATTCGGACTATCGGTTACAACTCCAGAAGAAGCATGATATGGTCCATAGATTTGAATTCTTCCTTCAACTCCTAAAACATTATCCATAAATATTGGTCTAAATAACCTATATCTAGTGTCTAGAGGATACCATGGTTGTATCTCTCCTTTTATTTTATTAATTGCCATTATTTATTTCCCTCCCTCAATACTCAGTTTCTCTAATGTATCATTTGTAGTAATTACCCCTAGAACCCTTGCTCTTTTTTCTTCATACTTTTTAGCTAAATCTAAATGTTCTTTAACATAACCTATTGCTTCATTTTCAGTTTGCATTTTAAAAAATTCATTTTTCAGAGCATATTTAAAATCCTTATCTGAAAGCTCAACAAAAGTAACAGGAAAGAATCTAGCTTCCCGCATACTTATCGTATCTGTTCTAGCTAATCCATTTGGAAGGCTATTTTTCTTAAAAAATCCATTTGTTCCTTGGTCTCCAACAACCACTCCATGACCCTTATAGAATTCAAAATTTGGATTAAATCTATAATCATTTCGGATTACTTCTAAAACAGATAATCCACTAAAAGTACTTCTTGCTTCATCTAATTCTTGATAAGCATAAGTCAGACTAGTATCAAATAATCTTGGCGGCTCACTTAGTCTAAATGTTCTAGCTGGAGAATTATAGCCTGGATGTGTTTGATAACGAATATAATCTCCCAATTCTGCAGCAAAGAACTCTCCACTAAAACCAGAAATATATAAGAGATTTGAAGGTATTGTTTTAATTCGAGTTGTCATTTTACCTTTACCTCCAAATTCAATTTTCTTTCAAGTTTTTCCAATTCATTACTTTTATAAAATTCAGAAGAAACAAAATTAGTATATCCTTCAGGTTTAATCAAAAATAGTTCGTAATTCCCATTATACATAATATGCAATCTTTCAACACGACTACCTTCTAACTTTGAAACAAATGCGACCCTTGGAGTAAGATTATTAGTACATTTTTCACTCGCATAACATCCTCCTAAGAAAAAACCAACTACTCCTGCCACTATATAAGGTATTACTGATAATTCAGATTTTTTTTGTTCTATCATTTTAATATCCTCTTCTCCTCATAACTTTTTCCATTTCCTTTAATCTTGCAAATTCTTTTTTAGGTATGGACGCATAAGAAACTGCTAAAATGCAGGGATTTATTTTTTCTTCTATTTCCCTATCTACGCATCCAATGGTGCGAATAGTTTGAAGATCGTTTTCAAAAACATAAGCATTTACTGCTCCTTCAATGCCTCTTCTGTAGGTTATTAGCATATCTTGACCAACGCGCAGGCACGCTTCTCTCCATGCAACCCTTTCATTATGATCTCTGGCCTTAAAAAGAAGATATCTTCCAAAACCAATGACATTATCTACTTCATCCTCTGAAAGTCTATCTCCTAAAGGAGCCCCAGGTAAAAATTGAGTATAGAGAGAAAAAGGACGTTTTCTTTCATTAGAACAATCATTCAATATTATAGTTTTTGGGTGTTCTGGCACCAATTCAGCTTCTACAGGATGTTGCTCCCCATCACGATCATTTACAAAAAAATATCGTTCTGGTTTATGAGGATAATTTATCCAACTTCCAAATGTTGTTAAGCATATGGGGAAAATATCCGATACTCTTTCTAACCATTCTTTTCTCTTATGGGGATTTTTTATATTCCATTGTTTTCTTTCCATTTGTGTTTTTCCTTATCATTTTATGTTAAAATGATACCACTCCCTAGTTAGTAACATAATTAAACTTATTCTTTAAATTATTTAATAAAATGACAATATTTATATATTATATGTAACTATCTTAAAAATGAAAGAAAATAACCCTCCAAAACAATTCGGACTTGATTTAAAAGATAGAAAAATACTCTACGAATTAGATAAAGACTGTAGACAATCCTGTCCTAAAATAGCAAAAAAAGTTGGACTTTCAAGTGAAGTAGTAAATTATAGAATAAATAGACTTGAAAAAGAAAAAATAATAACCCAATATCAAGTCTGTTTAAACCTCTCTAAATTAGGATTAACTCAATTCAAAATACTTCTCTCTTTTCAACACCTAAAATCGGAAGAAATAAATAAAATAATTGATGAAATGAAAAAAGATAAAAAAGTTCTATGGATAGTTTCATGTAAAGGAGATTGGGATTTATCAGTTGCAGGAGAAGTAGAATCTCTCTCAGAAATAGACGTATTTAAGAATAAAATATTGAGTCTATTTGAAGGACATGTAGAAAAAAAAGGAATTTCCATATGCACCGAAGCAGACGTATTTAATAGAGATTACTTAATTTCTCAAAAAGCTTATCCTGAAAGAACTAAAAAACTTGTAGACTCTCAAAAAAGAGAAGAAATAGACGCTTTAGACTTAAAAATAATAAAAGAACTTGCAGAAAATGCAAGAAAATCTATAGTAGATCTCGCTGAGAAATTTAATTCAACTCCTAGAGTTATAGACTATAGAATAAAACAACTAATAAAACTCAAAATTATTACTGGATTCAGAATAGCCATAGACTATGAAAAACTAAATATAAAATTTTACAAAACTTTCTTCTATTTAGATGCTCCAAAAGAAAACAGATTAAATGAATTAATGAACTTTCTAAAATATAATAAAAATGTAATCCATAACTTAAGAGTTTTAGGCAACTGGGACCTAGAACCTGAATTTGAAGTCTCATCAGAAGAAGAATTTGATAAACTTCTAACTGAAATAAAAGATAAATTTTCAGATATTATAAAGAATATAGAAGTAATCACAATTTCAAAAGAACATAAATTTGTTTACTTATAGAGAGCTTTGAATAACCCTCCAATTTCATAATTCTAAGAGGGTTTTCAAAGCGATTCTTAGAGGATTTTGGGGTTTTTCCAAATCCTCTATAAGTTATCTAACAAATATCTCACAAAGCTTATTCTGAACTTCCCTTATCTTTTCCTGTTTTAATTTACCTGCTTTGTAATTTATCCTTGATTTATGAATCGTAAATAAAACGCTCGGTCGAATAAAACTATCCCTTGAAAGCCCGCCAGATTGAAAATCTTTCAACTTCAATTCTATCAAATCTGGATCTGGTCTTGATTGACTGGTTATTTGTGACAAAATCACATTATCTCCTCTAAGTTTTGCAACAACCAAAGAAGGTCTTTTCTTAACTGCCTCACCTTCAGAAAATGGAAACTGAATTACTACAACTTCTCCTTTTTCATAATTTACAAATCCTTCCATGCTTCATCGTCCTCTTTCGACATCCAACTCTTAGCCAAAACGTCCTCACTTGCAAGCATCGCAAACATAACATCACTTATTTTTTTCATAGACCTTATCTCCACCCTATCAGGATAAACTATAAGACTCACTTTAGAACCCTCTTGAAATCCAGCAATATCTCTCGCCTCCCTAGGTATACAAATCTGTCCCTTATCAGTTATTGTAATAGTCCTTATCTCTTTAATTTGCTGTTCCATCTTAATAGTAAGATAAGTAAGAACTATTTAAATCTTTCGTGAAACCTGCTCCTATCTCAGCGCACTTCGAGGAATATTATCATCGTCTCCCTTATCTTTTTTATTCTTCTCTACTTTCTCTTCTTCTTCTCTATTCTTCCTTAACTCATCCAATTTCTGTCTAATAACTCCCGCGTTATCTTTCTCAGAAACTCTCTCATTTTTCATCCTCTGTTCCTGAAGTTTTCTCTTCTCATTTTCAATCCTCTCTTTTTCAGCCCTTACCTGCCTCTCCTTCAAACTCGCCTTAATGCTATCAATAAATCCTTTTCTCTCTCCAACAATTTGAGTAGATTCTACTTTAGGTTTATCTTCCGACTTTATTCCATACATTCTCTGCAAATCCGAATCTAACAATTTAAGAGGAGAATGTAACAAAGGTCTAAACTCTACAAAGTATGGTTGTCCCTGATTATATTGAGCACATTCAACCATTCCAAGTCCAGTAGTCATCTTTGCCATTAACTGACTAACTCCTGCCCCATGTCTTTCCTTAACTCTCTTAATATCTCCTTCATATCTAGTCATCATTTGAATCTCAGTTCCAATATTTCCTCTAATCGCTCCCTTAAAGTCAGTCAAAACTTGAGATATCAAAAGCAAACCAATTCCCCACTTTCTAAACTCTCTAACTGCCTGCTCCAATCTAATGTGCGCAGTCTTTCCACCATACTTAGGTATAAGCCTATGAACTTCATCTAATACAATTAAAGATTTGAATGATGAAGTCTCATCTAATTTAGCACTGTATATCTGACTCAAAGATTTATCAATAAATTCATCCAATTGCTTTGGAGAAAGATTATCCATCTTCAAAACATTAAGCCCTTTCTGTTTCAACAAACCAACAACATTAAAATCTAATTTATCTGGAGTAATCTCAATTATGTTAACCTTATATCCATGAGGAGCCGACAAACCAAACTTATGATATCTTTGTAACATTATCTTATCCTCGCATTTCTTAGCAAATCCAGTCCACTGCCCAACAGGATCAAATGCAATAATTGAAAGCCCATGTTTTATCAGTTCCTCAACAATAACCATTCCAGCAACAGTCTTCCCACTTCCAGTTCCTCCGGCAATTAAAGTATGTCTATTCAATTGCATATAGTCTAAAAATGTTTTTTGTCCAGAGTCTGCAACCTTTCCAATATAAGCATAATTTGATTTAGGCAATAAATCAAAATTTGGAAATGGATAAGGACTATGTGCTCTTAACTCTTCCATTTTCTTCAAAAACAATTTCTTTCTAACAAACTTGAAATAATAAACCAAAACAATCGCAATGAAAATAAGAACCACTAAAACAACAATCAAAGGCAAATAATTCTTAAGTATTAAAACAAATGCTGTCCCTCTATCTATCACATCAAAAGGAACTGAAACTACTTTACTTCCATCGACATAATCTGCTTCAATAACCAAAGTATAAGCACCATTAACTATCTCTACTGGAAGATTAAAACTCTTTGAATAAGACAAAACATCCTGAAGCATAAATGACTCATCAGAGTGATAAACAGTATTATTGCCTTCCAATACATCATATCTAAATCCAACTTCATAATCACTTCCCTGTCCAGTGTTATAGGCATTTACCTTAAAATCGAGAGGATTCTGAGCAGAAATTTGATTTCTCTTTACAACAGCCTTCAAATCAATAGATTTTTCAACATTATCTTTCACAACGACTTTAACTTCAACGCTCTTGTTAGTCCCTTGATTAACAAATACCAAATTCCCCAGATATGCTCCAACATTCGCTCCATTAATATAGACAGGCAAAACTAATTTTTGCCCTCCCAAAACTCTAATATCCTTATCAACTCTAACAACATTTTCAATTTCTGAATCTAAGAATGTAGAAACACTTTGTTCTGCCTCTCCCTTATTAGTCAAAGTAACATTTGCAACATAAACATCTCCCTCATTAATCCTCACATCAATCTTAGAAAATGAAATCTCCAAATCCCCAATAGTTAAATTCCTAGTTAAATTCACAGGCCTCTGCACAGGAGCACCACCTCCCCCCCCACCGCCTCCACCGCCGCCAGGACTACCTCCCCCGGAAGGATTAACAATAGGTATAACTGTATTAGCATCTGAAGGACAAGCAAATTCTTCCCCATAAGCCTGCTGATAATTTCCATTTCCACAAGTTCTTGCACCTAAAATAAATGCAGAAAAACTACTAACATTAACAAATACCTTGTGAGTTACATTATCAACAAAATAATTACTTGCTCCATAATCAGGCATAGATTCATCATTACAAGTTCTGTAAGAATAATTCCAACTAGTACACTTGAAAATCGTAATATTAGTAGTAGTATCAGACAAATCCGCAGGATTATAATCAAATACTATTTTAGCCCCACCATTAAAAGTAGTATTGACTGCAATTCCTCCAAGAGTTTTATATCCATTAACAACAGTTTGAGTAGTAAGATTGTCTATATCAAAAGGAAGCTTCTTTCCAGACATCGCAGAATTCAAAGCTAAATTCAAAAACTTAATTGAATATCTATCAAAATTAACTAATATATCATATGTTCGTTCATGTAATACCTCTCTTGCCTCGGGAATATTATAAGAACTCCCAACAAAAGTATGAATTAACTCTTCGCTGTTATTTCTATAAAATGTATAATTGTCAACTCTAGAATTTCCTAATGCATCTCTAATATCTCCAGTTAACCCAACTGCCTTATAAAAATCAAAATTCTGATTAGATAGTATAAAACTATTTCCGGCATTATCAGTCAAATTATACTCAACTGAATATTCTCCGTTATTTAAGTTATCCAAATCAAGAGTATAATTTTCAGAACTAAGAGATATAACCTTATCAAATATTACCTCACCGCTTCCATTAACCACTTTAGCACGAAATTCTTTTATTCCTGAAACATTATCTCTTGCCTGAACATCAAACTTAATATAAGTATTAGAAATTTTACTTCTTAATACGCTCAAAATTTCCGGAGGAGAATTATCAACTACCAATCTTATTGTTGATGTAGAAATCTTAGTTCCAAGGGTACTAACTGCCGTAGCATTTACATAATATATTCCATCAGGAAGAATTAAACTGACAAATAACGAATCCCGAGTTCCAGAAGTATCTTTATTAGAAACATTTACTAATTTACTAGAATTATAAACATAAATAGAGATATTCTTAAGATTAGCATGATAAGCACTAGCATTAACCTCTAGAATATTTCCTTTGATATATGATCCATCAGAAAGGGTAGGCAAAACAAAGGTAATTTCTGGTTGAAGATCAATAGTTATCCTTTGCTGAATAGAAACAACGTTCCCCACCTCATCAGTTGCAGTTGCATTTAAAATATAACTTCCTGTATCTAATTCACTAAAAGTTCCAGTACGTTCAGTTTTACAAATATCAACCATTCCCGATTTTCTCAAACACACATTCAAAACAACATTATCACTATCAGTCACATTAATATCATAATTAAATGAACTCAAAGAAATAGTAGTTTCAGAAGGACTAACAAACCTAATCGTCGGAGGTAAATTAACTGTAAACTCTCTTTCAATAGTATTTACATTTCCAGCAGAATCATTAACAGAAGCAATTAATTTGTATTTATTTTCAGAATTCAAAGAATAATTGAGAATAATCTCATTTTTATTTGAATTGATTTTAAATGAAGTAGTATTGATAACCTTCCAATTATCATACCTAGCACTATAATTAGAAAGATTAACCTCCAAAGAATCAATTAAATTATTATCATTTAAAGAAAAATTAGTATAATAACTTAATTTATTTACAGCAGCTTCATCTGTATTACTTCCAAAACTTATCTGCGGAACACTATTGTCTAAAGTTATAGATTTAGATGTCGGCGTAAATCCAGACCCGTATAAATTAGTTGCAGAAATATTATAATTATAGTCTCCATCAGCTAAATCAGAAAACAAAATATTCGTTTCATAATAATTTGCAGATGATAAAGTCAAAGATTTAGTAGTAACGCTATGACTATTAACATTATAAAACCAAGCAGTAACATCAGTAATACCAGAAGAAGAACTATCTGCACTTACTTTGAATGGACTTTTAACAATCCCCTCATCAACAGGATTATTAACTCCGAAACTAATTACTGGTGCTAAACCCATGCTTAAATCTCCGCTTCTAACAGAATAATTATTTCCAGCATTATCCTGTGCAGAAATATTAAAGTAATATACTCCGTTAAGTATATTGCTAAATGAAACTTCTTCCGTATGAGTAAGATCATTCAAAACTAACAAATCAATAGCATGTCCTTCAAAAATCCCGCCTGAGTTATATAAAGAAACTCTTGCTTCTTTTAATCCTAGATTATCGCTAATGGTAAAATTAACTTTAATAAGCCCACCTTGAAATGACTTGCTGTGTTCAATAATTGTAGGCCTCTGATTATCGAATAAAATAACCCTGCCCACTTTACCCTCATTCCCATTACCATCAAATGCACTTGCATTCAAATAATAAACTCCGTTTGAAAACAAATCACGAATATAGATATAAGGCAAGTCATAATCTACAAAGGTATCCAATAAACTTCCTGAACTAGAATTATATAATCTAAAAGTTACATTACTTACACCAGACTGTCCAACGCCTTCTACCAATGCAGTCGCATTCAATTTTGAGCCAGCAATAGTTATAGGATTTAATTCAACCCCTGGGCGAGTAGTATCAATAGTAAAATTAATTTCTACAGCTTGAGAGTCTGCTAAAGTAGAATAATCCCCAGCAAAATCAGTTGCACTAATTCTAACCTTATAAGTCTGAGTCCCCTCTCCCCCAAGATTCAAAGTCATATTAGTACAAATATCCTTATATATTTCGTGTAATCCCTCTGTAATTTCTTCAATTTTACATTCAAATGCATTTTCAGCAGTAAAATTAAAATCAATACTATTACTAGTATAAGTCTTTGCTTCAATAGGACTATCAACCGTTAGCTTAACAATTCTCGTTCTGTCTATAGAATAATTTCCTGCTCCCTCCACAGAAATAGTTATCTTCCCATTACCTAAATCATTATTTAAGATACCACAAGCTCCCCCACAATCCACCCCATTATTAAGAACTCTAACATTTTCGCCATAATTAGGAATTCCCTTAAATAATATTTCCGCAGACTTGGCAAATAAACTTCCTGGTTTAATATAAACTGAATTAGAATTTATCTGAATATCTTCCCCTAAATTAATATTAGTTCCTCCCGGCTTACTTCCCTCATCCAAACTGGAATATCTTACACTTCCAAACTCATCATCAATAACATTAAAATTATTATAAAGCCCGTAAAAATTAGACAAACCATAAACTTGGCTATCTCCAACAAAAAAGTCTCTTTTTGCTGCAACATCAGTAATATCAAAATAAACATTATAGTCTACATAATTTCCAAAAACATTTCCAAACAAACTAACATTGGATGTCTGTTTAATAAAAATCCCTCTACCTAATTTAGCACCTATATTCATTCCATTAAGAGTATTATTAATAATGAAAATTCCCTTATCAGCAACCTGCGATAAATAAATTCCCGCACTAGTCGAATCTACGGCATTCATGTTAAATGTATTATTAATCAAATATACTCTATTAGATAATCCCGAAACTCTTATCCCATTCATAGAACTACCAATTAGTCCAGTGGTGTTAATAATACAATTCTTAACAGCTATATCTGTACCAGCTTGAACATTGACTCCTTTAGCACTTGAACCAGAAATAGTGATAGTATGCCCTTGACAATTTAATACTCTATTTCCTGGAACTCCTGTAAAACTAAAACAGGTAGTGGTAGTACTAACATCATTATTCAATAAATATTCTGTATCTCCAGTAGCTAAACTTGCACCGCAACTTGTAAGAATACTAGTTTTACTTGTAATAGGAGCAAACATCACATCTTTCTCAAAAAGCCCGAAAATGGGTTGAATTAAATCATTTATAACAAAATCCTTAATTTTATCAAATCCCGAACTAGAAGGAACTTGTGCATTACTCTCCCCAACAATAGAAATACTCACCTCTTCATTTTTAACAACAACTTGCTCATTATTTCCAGAATACAAAACTGTAATCCCTGATAAAATTAAAATTATCACCAATACCAAAGCAGAAAAAGCCCAAGGTTTATTTTTAATTTCACTAAACCAACCATTAGATTTTGCCTCTTCAGGAACATAAGTTGTCTTTATCTTTCCATCAATTCGTTCAGTCTTATAAGTATAAGGTCCAAATACTTTCCCATTTCTTTTTATATACTTTTTATACACCATCTTTTGTAAGGTAACTAATAACCTAGAAAAATAAGAAAATTCAAATATATAAACCTTCCATAAATCCAGTTACCTTACGCATAAATTAAGATTAAGCAGATACTAAATTCAATTACCTTACACTATTATCTTCTATCAAGATATATTTCAATTCAATAAATCCTCTTCAGCACAATAGATAATTCAAATCAAGAAAATCCCAACATTCCCCTATACTTTTCCCTGCTCTTCAAATAACTCTGAACAGCCTGTGTAGTATACTCCGTAACATTTTTAGGCAAATTATTCAAACTAAATCTTTCTATTCTTTTACATTTTGCAGGTTCCATATTTCTTACAACCCCTGAAATTATTTTACTCAAAAATTCAAAATAAATTCCCGGACGCACTTGATTCTGATTATCTTGATAAAATCCCAAACAATCAAACACCTCAACCCTCGCCCCAATTTCTTCCAATGTTTCTCTCCTAACTGCCTCCTCTAATAATTCCCCTGGCTCAACTCCTCCACCAGGTATAGACCAAAGCCCATTAAATGTAGAAGCATTCTGTCTTAATCCTAAAAGTAACTCATCTCTCTCATTTATAATAAAAGAACCACAACCTATAGCAATGCCACCCATAAAAAATCAAAACAAAATCAGATTATAAATATTAATGTGTCAAGAACTCAAGGTTAAAACCCTGAGTGTGTTTAAGTTCTTGAACACCTCGAAAATGCCTTTGCTATCTCAGAACTAAAGCCACAGAGATTACGCAAAGAACATTTTCTCAGTCTTAGAAAACAACAATTACTTACCCTTTCTTCCCCAAGCTCTCAAACTTGGTCTAACTTTCAAATTATGACTCTTTCTTCTTAATCCTCTTGACTTTCTAGCAGCACTTGTTAATCCTCTATGTGCTCTTTTTCTATTTTCAGGATCACATATCCAATTAATAGTATTATCATTCTGTATTTCAGGTCTTGAAGGATCAACCAAAATAACTTCAAAGAAATATGACTTTCCGTCTTGTCCAATTGGATATGAATTCAGAACTTCCAAATTATTAAAGTAATTTTGTGCTCTTATTTCTGCAACCCATCTATAATTCATCTTCAAAACTTTCATTACAGATTGCTTTCTTGACTTTCTTCCATGCTTATGTCTACTTCTCTGTCTTCCTCCTCTCTTAACTCTAACTCTTGCAACTAAAAATCCCTTCTTTGCCTTATATCCCAACATTCTTGCTTTATCTAATCTAATAGGTTTATCAACTACAACAATAGCATTTCCAGCTCTCCATTGAATCAATCTGGATTGCATTGTTTCTCTATCTTGATTGAACCATGCTTCCTTAATATAATGATAAACGCCATTAGCCATACTTCACCCTAATAAAATCGGTTTAAAAACCTTTATATTTTAAATTCAAGATTAAAAATGCCCCAGTTCTCTCAAACAACTATCTCCTTTTCCACCAACACTCTTTTCTTCTTTTTCTTAAATTCCGCAGAAATCTTTGATTTCTGGGGCCCAGAAAATCCTTGAAGATTTTCTTTGGTCTCAGGCACATCTAAATAATTTTCATCACTCACAATACTCTCCCCCGTTTCTTCTTCTAATTTCTCTTTTGCAATTCTTGCTATCTCCCCGCCCTTTCTTGACACGAGGATATGCTCATCGAATTCCTGAGGATCCTGCTTTCTTTCAATTTCAGCAGTAGATGCTTCTCCCAACATATTAAAAATCAATTCTAAATCAGTCATATGATCCCTCAAATTCTCATCATTTAAACCTTTAATTTTTTTGTATTCATTAATATCTAATCCAAAAGCAGCCTTGCTTATCTCATTCGTTAAAATTGCAAATTCAATTTTTTCCTTAACTCCTCTTTTTTTCCATTCATCTGTTAAATCCTGTCTAACTGCAATCCCTCTTAATCTTTTATCAATCCATTCCTTAGAATACCCTTTTTTCTCATAAATATCCTTCATCCTTTCCTGTGCAAGTTCAGGATTCTCTATCTCCTGCACTCGTTCATATCCCACTCTAGCAAGCCATCTCTTGAACGGCTCTGCCTTTTTAGAAGAAATTGACTGAATTATTCTAAACATCCCCTCGATATCTGCACAATCTGTCTCTCTTTCCTTGCCATCTTCTGCTATTAATTTCAACTGTCGACAAAATGTCGACAGTTCAATTCCACTCCCCTCTAATTCCCTTACCTTCAGTCTATACCAATAATCTCTAGGTTTATCACTTTCAGTCAAAACCCCTACCACATCCACCACCGAGAAAAACCATTTATCTCCAATTAACTTACGTCTTATCGCCTCCCCATTGAATATCGCAATATGCATTAATTCATCATTTCCCATTCATTTTAGAGACATTTGAAGTTTAAAATTATGATTGTTCACCCGAAAGATACAACTTAATTCTCCTTGCGATTTCTTAAATAAGTAAATGCTCCAATTAACCCAATAACAAACAAAACCCCTCCAATCCAATTCGAAGACACCTGATTTAATCCTCCAATTACATTTCCAGTAATATTCGAAGACAAAAATAATAATCCTCCGACAAGCCCACTAATTGCAACAACAGAAGTTACTTTATGCTCAAGAGATTTTCTTTTTTGTTCAGTTTCTACTATAATCTGTCCAATATATTTTCCTCTATTTCTTAAATTACTCAAAGTTGCTTTAACATATTTAAAAGAGTCATCAGTTCCAGACAATCGGGTTACTGTATAATTTTCGTCATCTTTTTTATCTTTTGTATAATAAAGAAGCTGTGAAGAAACTTGTTGTTCATCAGTTGAAACACCAATCACTTTAGAAGTAAGTCCTAGTTCCTTAGCTGAGTCTCTAACTGCAGATAAAGCAGAACTAAGTATTCCTACGCGATGATTTCCTTTTCTTTCTTCAATAGGATTATACCCTCGAGGCAATTCGAAAGTTTTTTCTCCAACTATAATTGCTCTATCTGGCAAACTACCATCATCTACAACAGCAATATTCCCATTCTTACCAAATTTGATTAATTTTAATTTTGTTTCGTCAACAATCTTTCTGTATGCTCCCTCTGCAACTCCCATTTCTGCTTTCTTAACAGGTTTAACATTAATTCTTAACATTTTTGGAAGAGTCTCAGAAGGCCACGCTTTTTTCCAAGCTTCTTTTATGATAAAACCATATCCATGAGCTGAGGTATCTGGTAAGAAAATAATTTCTGGATGATATTTATCATGCAATTCTTTAATTTGCTTAGCAGTAAAATAAGGTAATTCTTCAGATTGCATGTTATTTTTAATAAACTGAAATTTAAATTACTTTGCTTTAACACCTCCCAAAAACATTATTTCCCTATTTCCTAGCCACTCGCCAAGTCAATTCGAAATACTTTCTATACCCTTCACTTATCTTTCTATTCTTAATAACTATTGCCAACGGACTCTCCTTATCCCAAAGAATCAAAGCAACTTTATCCCCATATATATTAACTGCGAGAGGCGAAGAATATCTTTCAGGTAAATATCTTACATCTGCAAGAGGAATTTTAAATTTCTTTTCTCCACTATTAAAAATCGCTCTAACTTTAATCTTCTTTTCCTTTCTCTTCAGATCATACCATTTAAAATAAAATTCCAAAACTTGATAGGCATTCTCGCTTCCTCCAATAATTAATATTTCATTTCCAGTATTCAACTGATCTTCAAAAACACTCTTCAATCCTGCCTTGCCCTTATAGAAATTAGTTCCCTCACTTTCTCTTGTCTTCGTAAATAATTCCATCATCCTAGGCATAACCTCCTCAATCCCATTTCTTCTCTCTTCAATCAAATCAATAAATCTCTTAGGATCGGCTGCCTGATACAATCTCTTTCCATTTTGTATTATATATCCAATCAATCCTTTCTTTGCCAACATATCCAAAACATCATACACAACTCTCCTATGCAACCCCGACTTGCGAGTAATCAACCCCGCATTGCATCCCCCCAACTCAAGCAAAGCAATATACACCTTGCTCTCATTCTCAGTCAGCCCCGCTTCACGTAATTGTTCTTTCATCTTTTACCTCTAGTTATTTCTGCAAGATAATTTTGTTTATCCTTAAATAACACTTTTAAATCGAGTCCTTCTTCCGCACAAATGTTTTTCAAGAATTCAGAATCAAAACTAATCCAATTAAACATCTTCCCATTATTACCCTTCCAAATTGGACTCATTCTAGCAACAAAGTACTTGCCATTGTATGCTTGCCTTCCGTTAGTCAGTATAACTCCATTAGGCTCTAAAATAGAAACCAATTTTTTAAGCAATTTTTTAGTCCCGCTTAAAGTTTCACCCATTCCCAAATTATTCTCCAATAAAACAATAGTATTAAACTTATTTTTTGGCTTAAATTTAAAGATGTCCTTCAAGACCACATTTGTTAATTTAAATTTCTCCTTAGCTACAACCAAGGCATTATTCGATATATCCATGCCCAAAACATCTCCCTGATTCATCAAATAGGGAATATACATTCCAGTCCCACAACCCACATCTAATATTCTACCCTTAGACAAACTAATTATCTTTCGCTCTATTTTAGTAAGCTGTTTATACTTCCTAAAATACTTATTAAGAGGATGCTCAAATTTATTTCCCTCAACATCTTCAAAATAAAACTTATTTTTGTCTCCTCTTGAATAAGCTAATAATGCCATGCCAAACAAGTCCATTGATTCTTTCATCGTTCCCTCTTCACCGAAAAGTTTATATTGTATATAATACTATCCAATTTAGGCAGTAATGCGCTTTGGCGTTTCATCTTAAGTGATGGGACAAGAAAGGAATCGGCTGTTTCAGCCCTGGTTACTGCTTTCATTTTCTTAAAATTTCTATTAATTCCTCCGCTTTTATTTCAACAGAATGATAATTTTCTAACTTATTAATATCTCTTTTTCTAATTTTCTCACCAACTTCATCAATAAAAGAAGGCTTAACAAATTTAACTTGTAAAATATCCCAAGAATTAATACTAGGAATTAATTTTATCAAATGTTTATGTATCATATCCTTTATCTCGTGAAAATGTCCGTCAAAATCATTACAAATTTCCAAAACAATATCACCAGCAATTTTCAAGTCCAAGATACCTTTTCTTAGCAATAAAATAACTGTTGCAGTATGAAGTCTAACTCTTAATCGTGTTCTATAAGTATTTTTATTAGTCTTCTTGAATAAATTACCCAAATTAAACTCATGTAAAACCTTGTCTTTTAATTTTTGAGGAATATTGATTCCATAAATATTATTTTTATTAATAATTAAAACAATAGAATAATCTTTTTCAAGTATATCACTTCCAGATTTGTCTATTTGTATTAAATTTATCATCCCATTATCACCTAATCCTCAAATATAAATCTTGTGGTGATAATCCTCCCCGCACTATTTCATTACCCCTTCGAGTATCAAATCAATATGAACTGTAAGGAGGACAAAACAAAATGGCAGAAATAAACGAAAGACAAGTAATTGAACTAATTGCAAAGGATAGATTGAGCATTCCTTTGTCTAGCATGTATCAAAAAGTAAGCAAAAGAAAGAAAAAAGACGCAGAAGGCCTAGCACAAGTTCTAGGTGTAAAAAATAGATTTGAAACTGATAGAGTCTATGCCTATGCTGAAGATGAAGACAAAATGAAAGCTCGAAGAATGAAAGAAGCTATTGCAGAATTTCAAACTAGATATCCTGAAGCAGGAGCAAATCTAAATAGCATTATAGAAGAACAAAGAATGACTGCAGAAAGACATTTATACTTTGGAGTTAGAGAAGGTTCAAGATTAACCACTGATGACTATATTGGAGTAATGAGAACTCTGGGACTAAGCGAACAGGTAGCAAGAAATCTCTATCCCGATTTAATAAATGTAAGCAGAAAACTTGCAAATGCTAGAGAAGAAAGCAGAAGCATCCTTGTCGGCGGATCAGACGAAGATTAAGAAGATTAATTATTTTCAATTTTTTATTTTAATCTTTTTATTATCTTCTTTTGCATAATAATCTTTATAACCTTCATATATATTATACCTTGATGGTAAAAAGTACTCTCACGATGAGAACTCTTAGCATAAGCGTAATTAAAGCCGCAGGAAGAAGATGGATGGATCAAAGATATGAACCTGCCGAAAATCAGACTCCCCAACTATCAGAAAGAACATTAACAGAAAAAAGACCAGAGAATCCTAGACCTTATAGCCCACAAAGAAAAAAGTATTATTGATAAAAAATTCTTAAAAACCTGAAATACTCTATTAAAACCAATATTTTTATACCCCTTATCTCTTTCCTCCATATGGCAAAGAAAAACACATACTATGTAACCACTCCTATTTATTATACCAATGCGTCACCACATATCGGCTCAGCATACACCACAATCGCCGCAGATGTATTAGCAAGATGGAACCGCCTTCAAGGAAAAGAAGTATTCTTTCTAACAGGAACAGACGAACACGGACAAAAAATCCAAGAAACGGCAGAAAAAGCAGGAAAATCTCCTAAAAAATTCGTAGACGAGATAGCTAATGAGTTCAAAGAAGCGTTTAAGTTGCTAAACATCTCAAATAATAATTTCATCAGAACCACTGACTCTTATCATGAGAACGAAGTACAAGAAATTCTTCAAAAGTTATATGATAAGAAATACATTTACAAAGGATTCTATGAAGCGTATTATTGTGTTGGGTGCGAACAATATAAAACTGAGTCTGAGCTAATTGATGGAAAATGCCCGCTCCATAATCGAGAACCAGAATTAAGAAAAGAAGAAGCATATTTATTCAAATTGTCTCAATTTCAAGATAAACTACTCAAAGCAATAAAATCTGGCGAATTAAACATTTTACCTATAGAAAGAAGAAAAGAAATAATTAATTTTATAGAAGAAGGATTAAAAGATATTTCCATATCAAGACTAAAAGAAAAGATTTATTGGGGTATTGATCTACCCTTTGATAAAAAGCATAGTTGCTTTGTTTGGGTAGATGCTTTCTGGAATTATATTTCAGGATTGAAAACAGAAGAAAATAAAAAAAAGTTCTGGCCAGCAAATGTTCAATTAATGGCAAAAGATATTATAAGAGTCCATGCAACAATTTGGTCTGCAATACTATTAGCTTTAAACTATGAACTCCCAAAAACCATGTTTGTTCATGGTTATTTTACAATAGAAGGTCAAAAAATGTCCAAATCACTCGGTAATGTAATTTCTCCAGTTTACCTAACAAATAATTATGGTGCTGATAGTGTTCGTTATTATTTAATGAGAAATATGCCCTTTGGAAATGATGGTGATGTCTCAGAACAAGCACTAGTAGACAGACACAATAATGAACTAGCAAACAAACTAGGCAATCTAGTATCTAGAGTTTCTACACTTGCAGAAAAATATGGAATTGAAAAAACTTCTCTTTCCCTAGACTCAAAACCGCATCAAATCAAAGTCTCAAAATTCATAGATAACTATGAACTAGATAAAGCACTAAATGAAATCTTTTCATTTATTGATAGAACAAATGAATACGTTCAAGAAAAAAAGCCATGGGAAACTCAAAACAAGAAAGTTTTATATGAATTAAGCAATGCAATAAAAGATATCGCGATTATGCTAAGTCCATTCATCCCAGAAAGTGCAGAAAAAATCTCAAAGATATTTAATTTTGAAATCTCTCTAAAATCACTCGATTCTCCTCTAAAGGTTAGCAAAATTAATAAAGCCCAAATTCTCTTCCAAAAGATAGAAACCATGACAAAAATAACAACTGCCAAAACAGACAAACCTGTAAATATAGCAAAAACTGAAAAACAACCAGTTAAAGAACTCTCTCCAGAAAAACCAAAAGAAAATACTTCTAAAATCTCCTATGATGAATTCTCAAAAGTAGAAATGAAAGTCGGAAAAATACTAAAAGCAGAAGACCATCCTAAAGCAGACAAACTTCTTGTTCTTCATGTAGACTTTGAAACTGAAAAAAGAACAATAGTTGCCGGACTTAAACTTCATTACAAGAAAGAAGAGCTAGTCGGAAAGAAAGCAATCTTCGTCACCAACCTAGCTCCAGCAAATCTAAGAGGAATAGAAAGCAATGGAATGATTCTCGCAGCAGTGAATGAAGATAGCGACGAAGTAACTATTTTAGTTCCAAAAATAGATATTAAAGAAGGTTCAAAAATTGAATTTAAAAAATGAACAACCTGTTCAATGAAATTGAAGATGAAATTTTCATTAATGAATCAATAATATTTAACAAACAAAAGATTAAAGAAAAAGTAAACTCTGTTATTTTTACCAAGCTAAACGAAAAACAAGGAAACGAAAAGCACTTTTTGTTTGAAGAAATAATATTTCAATTCTTTGAATACCTAAACATACCTATAGTCAAAACAAAGAAAACTCGAGACTTTGGTATTGATGGAATAATAAAATTAAATCTTGAATTATTAGGAGAAATTGATTTAGGTATACAAATTAAAGATACTGTTATAGATTCAATGGATATAGACAATTTTCTTTCTTCTTTAAAAAACTCAGAACTAAGATTAGGATTAATAATATGTAATAAATCAAGAAACCTTCAAAAATATGAACTAAACACAAAAATCAGAGCAATCCTACTTTCGAAAGGTATTAAAATAAAAGAAAACCTCATAAATCAGAGTATAAACCTTAATCCTATATTTATACTTAAAACAGAAGATATTTTAGATATCTATGTTTCAAGATTAAGAGGAATAATAGAATCAATATACAAAAAATGATAACAATAGATGACTTAAACAAAATTGAAATGACAGTTGGACAGATTTCCTCAATTGAAAAAGATAAAATCAAAATAAAAAGTAAGGGTTTAGAATTTACAACCTCCTTAAAAATGGACGTAAGAGTAAATGAAAAAATAATCATCGCCATAAATGGAAATAACCTCCTCATTCCTATGTTAAAAAATAACATTCCTATAATACCAGAAAAAGACATTGAAGCTGGAAGTAAAATACGATAAACTTTTAATCTATAAAACTTATAGCATAATATGAAAAATAAAATACTTGAATTAATAAAATCTATTGAAAAAGAGAATAATATAAAAATACTTCTCGCCATTGAAAGTGGCAGCAGAGAATGGGGTTTCGCAAGTGAAGATAGTGACTATGATATCCGATGTATACATATTTCTCCCACAGAAAAGTATCTCTCACTTGAAGAACCAAAGAAACAAATAGAACTAATCAAAGGTAATCTAGATTTAGTAAGTTGGGATATAAAGAAATTCTTCTCATTATTCTTAAAAAGTAATCCAACAGTAAGTGAATGGCTCTCAAGTAATATAATTTACGTAAATAACAAGTTTGATAATCTTGATAAAAACGACCTTCTAAAAATATTTGAGAATAACTTTAGCAAAAGCAAACTGCAACATCATTATATAAGTTTAGCAAAACAAAACTATGAAAAGTATATTAACTTGCCCTCCAAAGAAGTACTTTTGAAAAAATATGTTTATATTTTAAGAGCTTTAGGATGTATCGAGTACATTGAAAGAACAAATAAACTCCCACCGCTTAATTGGAAAGAATCTTCAATTTATTTACCAAAGGAAGTACAAGAAAGATTTGAAAGATTAGTTGAAGTGAACTACCGAGGGCTGAAGCCCTCAGCGTCCGATGACGCCAAGGGGTTCAGCGAAGTTTACTTAAAAATCAATAATTCTTTTTTGCATACTTCCAACAAACTTTGGGGCTAAAGCCCGATCCCAATGTTTGTCTTGACAATCTTCTATATAATGTTTCATAGTTTCTTTATTCACTGCTCCAACACTACGATAGAAATGTCCTTCACTCCAGAACTTTTTTCCCCATAACTTATTTTTGAAAAGAAAACTAAAATGCTTTCTCATCTTAAAAGAGCTATATCCTTTTATTTGTCTTACAAGTTCTATCTCGCTGACAAATCTTACATTTGCAACAAACAAATGCAAATGATCTGGTCCATAATTGTAAGCAACAACACTAACTTTCAAGTCAGATAATTTTTCCAAGATATAAGCAAGAGTAAACTCTGCAACTCGTTCATCTCGAAAAATATCTTGCCGATAAGCTGGAGTTAATTGGATATGAAAATTACTTTCTCCAACAGCATTATTGCTTACTATCAATTCTTTTTCCATTTTTTCACCTCCCGTAAAGTTTAATTAGAACCAGTCATAGCTACAGCTAACATTGCGTACAGTGGGCTACGACTAGCTCACTGTTCATATTAATTGTTAATAGAAAAATATTACGGGGCTCGCCTTTCTACAAGTGCAATTCACTCCGAGCTAAAGCAGGGAGGGTTCTTGCACTGGCTCGCCCTAAAGAAAAGCTCTGAAAAAAACAAAGCACCAAGAATAGAAGTATTAGACAAATGGATTGAAAACCAATTCAAAAAAGAAATAAAAGAGAATAAAGAAAAATTTGCATTAAACAAAATCAACAAAATAGTTATCAACACAATAAAACAATAATAATTAATCCTATATTTATCCCATCAATCTATCCCACATGGATACTTCTTCTTTATAATTATTATTTCCAATTAATTTCGCAGCAATTGCTCTATATGCTCTAGCAGATTTACTTCTCGGATGAGTATGTGAAATTGCATCCTTCATTACCAATGCAGCTTGCATATTTTTATCTTCGGGAACAACTCCTAAAATCGGCAACTCTAACATATCCCTAATATTCTGAATAGGCATTTCCAACTTAGTCCCTCTAACTCGTGTAACTATAATTCCCTTTACTTCTTTTCCAAGTTGCTCGATAACCTTAGCAGTCTTCAACGCATCAGTTACAGCAGGAATTTCAGGATTAGTAACAATAATTAATTCATCTCCTGCCTCAAGTGAAGCAATTGCCTCTTCTCCAAGTCCTGCAGCAGAATCAAATATAACAAAATCAGCCATTTTTCTCAATCTTCTTCCAACATCTTTCAATTTAGAATGATTCAATCTTCTTAATTCTTTAATGGACAATGAGCTAGGAATAACTTTAGTTCCAGATTCATGTTCATAAATTGCATCAGCAAGTTTTGCCTTTCCCAATAACACATGATTCAAACTCACTGGAACAATAGGCGCTCCAAGATGAAGTCCAACATTAGGCGTAGTCAAATTAGCATCAACAACGATAACTTCTTTTCCAAATGCATTTAAAGCTGCGCCCAAATTAATCGCAGTTGTTGTTTTTCCAACTCCCCCTTTTCCAGATGTAATAGTTATTATTCTTGCCATAATGTAAATTCACAATTTTTATTATGAAGCAATCAAAATTACTTCAGCGCACTTATAAACCTTTCTAGAATTGCCGCATATTCCTTAAGCATATCTAAATTAATATTTATCACTTGCCCACGATAAGTAACTCTTAAATTAACTCCTTTCCTAAATTCACATTCTCTAACTTTTTCTAAACTTTCTATATCTCTAAACATCTCATACAATTCCAATGCCTTGAAAATATCCGAATTATTTATATACATTTTTTTCAATTGAACTAATTTAGCTCTAGGTGCATCAAGAGTTACTTGCCACTTTTTAGCCTTCTTCGATTTTTCCACGAGTAAGTCCATGCCTAATTCAATCATAATTTTCCATCTAAGAAGTAAGTTTATAATTACATCACAAGTTTTTGTATACTTTAAACTTACATATAATAAATGATCCGCACTAATTTTTTCTTTAATAATCTTTTCCATCCAGTAAATTTCACTCTCCGAAGTAAATTATTACAATAATCATTTATTTAAATACCTTTCTAAATTTATCCTCGTAAACCCCTAAAAACCCCTAAATTAACCGAACTTTAATATATATCTCACTATAATAAAAATTTTCCATCCCGATAAATAATTTTTTGACTTCCATCAGATAAATAAGCAGTTATTTCTCTATTTTCAGATGAAACAATATCAGTATGCACAACAGAATCATTATATCCCATTTCTTCCCATTCTTCTTTTTTAACTTTACCTATATCTCCTGGAAAAGAATCCTTATACGCTGCCCCTAAAGCAATATGAGTATTCCCATATTTTCCTCCGAAATTTTCATCGAATAAAGTTTCCGCCATAAATCGATTTATTTTAGATAATCTAACATCAGTTAAAGAAAATTCTCCTATCTTATCTGCATTTTCAGTAGCAAGCATTTCCTTCAAAACTTCTTCTCCAGAGCTTGCACTTGCACTCACAACTCTCCCATTTTTAAATTCCAATTTCACATTCTCAATTATATTTCCATATCTATACAACGGTTGATCAAATTCTATTTTTCCTTCAGTCATTCTACAATCTGGGCTTATAAACAATTCAAAACTAGGAATATTTCTCCCGCTTCCCCCCATCCACTTTCTATTCTTTCCTATTCCCACAATTAAATCGGTATTCCTAGAAACAATTCTTACCTTTTCTATTTCCATTTTATTCAACTCATCTTTTACCCTATCAACTTCAGCAAAAGATTTTCTCCAATGTTCCAATGGATCCTGTTCATTCAAATAACAAGCACTAATTATCTGCTTCCAATATTCCTCCAATGAACATCCTGCTTCCTTTGCCATTGCTTCAGTCCCGTACAACGCCAACGTCCAAGTAAACTTTCCCCGTCCTTCCTTTTCATTTCTCCAATCAAAATAAGGCTTATGCGCCTTACTCTTTCTCATTATCTTTTTAGGATCAATTCCCTGCAGTTCAGTTTTATTAGCATCAGCAAGAATAGCAATAGAATGATCTATTTCATCAATTCTTCCTCTCAATAATTTCTCAGGAAAAAAATCCAAATGATGATCTTCAGCATATTCATAAAAATTCCTATCAACTTCATCTGGTAAATACTGAGTAATATAATGCCCACCTGCCTTCAACACCTCGCGTTGCAATGGAATAAGCATAAGCTTAGCACATTCCGGCACCTGCAACAAAACAACATCTCCATGTTTTATTCCATTCCCAGAATTTAACGCAAACCTAACAAGAACTCTTGCATATTTTTCCAACATCTCTGCACTAGGAATATAAACCATTTTACAAACCATCTCTTGCATCAGCCATAACCCTCAATACTTTTCCTGCATTTCTACTATTCTTTTCAAATTCATCAGTTCTTCTCGACATTTCAAAAGAAGTTAGTTTTATTAATTTATCCAGTAAACTATTTTTAGGAACAACATTTTCCCTAGGCATTCTCTTTGGAATTCTTTCAAAAAAAGCAGTGCCATCAACAACATATCCATATGTTTTCAATTTCCCCAGAACTGCTTCTTTACTAGGTAAAAAAGAAACATCAGCAATACTTCCAGCATATAACACCCATTCCCCAGGATGTTGCTCAACATATTGAGAAAGCTTATCCTCATAATCTCTTTTCATCCGTTTGTATAAATTCAAACTTACCATAAACTAAATTCAAGATTTCCCTATAAATACATTTCCATACTTTTACAACCTCCGTCTCCGTCCTCTATCTCCAATTCTTCCCCAAGCCAAATCAAATACACTTGCACATCGAACAGCCACAGGATTTTTATCCATTAAATGCAATAGCATCTTCCTTGAATGCAATCCATTTCCTTTAGCTCCATTTGGAATCCTCTCATAATTAGGAGTAACTACCTCGTTTCCCATTTCTCGTTGTTCCTTCAAATACCTTCTAACTGCATTGACATTGGAATGAAAAGTAATCACTTGCCCAGGAATTTTCCCAGAATCCAAAACTATTTCTCCTGGATGTTGTTCAGTATATGCATCACGAGTTTGAAGATAAAACTGCCATTTTAAATTATACAAATTTAAATCCATAGAATTTCCATTCAAATTATCCATAAAAATACCCAAAAGATACACTATAAATAGATTATTATACTAAATCTAATATTGCCCCATACTAACTTGCAACGTCAATTTATCATATCTTCTTCTTTCATCCCTCTCTGTCCAAAAAACAGCATCAGAATCAACTGTAAAATCTCTAATCTCTAAAGTCCTAGGTAATTTACAAATAGAAAGTCCTTTTTGCTCTTCCCTTGCTTGTCTATATCTTTCCCCAGAATTAATAAAAACCATAAACCTAGATAATTCTTAACTATAAATATATTTCCCTATTCCATCTTACAAAACAACTCAATGCAAATTCCCATTTAATATACTTAGTGCTCATCCAAAAAATATTATCAGCACACTAAACCCTTTCAAAGTCAAACATAGGATAATAACTCTCCAATTAAATTGTATCTAACTCATGTATACTTTATATGATAATAATCAATAATCTATAAAATATTTATCTACTCTTATCAATTAAATCCATCTCAGGAAAATATCCCTCTAAAACCATTCGCTTACTTTCTCCACCTTGCGCAAGAAATCCTTTCTTTTCAGCTCCAATACTTTCAATCATTCCCCTTTCAAATTCTTCAAAAGGAACATCTTTCCTCAACCTAGAAGGTAAATCTTTAGGTAAACAAAAACCGTATGCTCTTGATAAGTCACATTCATCATCCATTAGCTCAATCTAACAATCGCCTCGGCTATACTGAGAAACCTTGTGGTTTCGAGGTTACGCGGAAGCATTAACTTAACCTCACAATTGCTTCTGCGATATCCTTAGTCTCATTTAAAACTCTTCGGACTTCGCTCTCACTTTTTCCAGTCTTCTCGATTACAAGTTGAACATCATCATCACTTATCTCTGCTTCCAAACTCTCTTCTCTTGCCTCTCCAGTAATTTGCCAATTATCCTGTCCTTGCATAGTCATCTTAATAACCTTAGGATCTTCGATTATAATTCTACCATCTTCTTTCTCAATGATAACTCTCTTTGCAGGAACCTCTTCTTGCTTGATTCCTAACTGCTTCATCATTGCTTTCATCTGTGCCGGATTTACTCCGCCTAATCCACCAAACATACTTGTTCAGAATAAAATCAGTTTAAATATTCTTCTAATCTGTTCTCAATAAGTAAATTCATCCTTTTCTTCGTTTTGTTATAGAAAATCAAAGAAATTAAAATAACTATCAAAGAAATAGCAATCCCAAAAACAATCCTATTTGCATACCAAATAAAAGTTCCCAAAAAAGCAAGAACACCAACAGTTAATAATGTCAAAGAAGCCTGAACCTTTTGCAATTCCAACTGATATCTCAGACCAATAATATCTTGTTTAATCATCTTCAATTACTTTTTTTATCACTGCAACAGCAATGCCTATCAACGCAAAACCCCCAACAATAGAGCCAATATCTCCTCTAGAATTAAATAAAATACCTAATCCAGTCCCACCTAAAGTGAAGCTCCCAACCGATGCAGAGCATCGGGGCATCTAAAACTAGTCAAAT
>ERZ1292629.728-Hain-H43-01um-R1-728-length-36073-cov-6_pt1 | contig 36073 bp, 40 predicted proteins | sample MGYA00564399_ERZ1292629 | MGnify/ENA primary metagenome ERZ1292629 (study PRJEB36523, sample SAMEA6512636) | groundwater metagenome | collected 2019-01-08 | study: AquaDiva: Metagenomics assemblies of 32 groundwater samples
GCTGCCCCGCCCGCCGACGACAAGCAGGGAACGCTCCCCGCGACCAAGTGATCTCGATCGTATCTCACGTCCCATGAAGACTCCCGACGTGCATAAACAAACCAGTGGCTTGGTCTAGGGCTGCACGTCGGGAGTTTTCTTTTTGTCTAGCTTCCAGCACGACGACCTTCGGTCGTCTAACCAGTTACTCAACCAAGGAGCAGAAGAAATGTTCAAGTGCGGAAAGTGCAAGAAGATCTCGAGACCGTGCGAGCCCATGACGAAGCAGGTTGTCGAGGTTCGAGAAGTCCACGGACGCAAGCAAATCGTACGAGAGGTCGGCGTCTGTGAAGAATGCGCGGGAGTTCCGTTCGAGGTCATGTTCAAGCGATTCGAGACGACACACGCCGACGACCATGTCGATCTGAGCCATCCGAACTCGAAGCCCCGGAACGGCGACTACGACGCCTGCGACGACGCTTGGTGAATGAACACGGGAGATCAAAATGAGCAACTGGTCAGACGATGAGAAATCATGCCGAGTCGACTTCTTCAAAGAAAGCGGTAAATGGTATGCGGCAGAAGCCGTCGTGTTCGACGACGACCTCTACGAAAAGTATGGGCCGGATGCGTTCGAGGCAGCACTGGTTCGACATCTCAAGGGAAGACTGTCTGGGATGACGGCAGTGTGTCTGAACCCATACGTCACGGCTCAATACCCACTGATGATCAAGGTTCCATAAGATCCAACCTCGAACGGGTATCCATACACGCAACGTAGCCCTTCGGGCGCGGCGTAGGACGCCTAGCGTCTGCCTTACGGAAATTTTCGGCGCGACGGAGGATATAATCGAAGCATGCCAGAAGTACCAGAGCATCTCAAAGGTCCATTCGTTTCAGGATACTACGCCAACAAGAAAGCCCTCGCGTACTTCCGACGTCCGGACGGGAAGTACGTTTCGACCAAGTGCTATCCAGCGTTCTTCCTCGACAAGCGGCGTCGTGCAATGTTCCCGTGGAAGGACTACGAACATCTGCTCCTCGGAAGTGAAGCAGAAGGAGCGTACGTCAGAGTCTACGTAGACCCGGAAGCGAACTACATGGAAGTTCGTGAAATGCTCGAGGGCGTGCAAGACACGGGCACGAAGATCTACGAGGGAGACGTCAAGCCTGTGCGTCGATGGATCTCCGACTACGGCCCGTCGATCTCGACGACCTACAGATCTCTGTTCGTCGACATCGAAACTCACATGCTACTTCCCGGCTTCGACGATCTCGCGAAGAAGATGCACCGGGTCGTTTCTTTCTCTGCCGCAGATACGAACGGGAACAAGTGGCATTGCAGCGTACCCGCGCATCAACCAGTCAGGGAATCTACAGACGAGGAAGAGATAGCCCTCATCAAGAAGTTCTGCTCCATCGCGGAGAACTACGACACCATCCTCGCATGGAATGGGGACAACTACGACTTCTACGTTCTCAAGGAACGTGCGAAGAAACTCGACATGCGAATCCGATGGAGTCAGTGGAACCTCCTCGACTACTTGAGAGTTGTGAAGAAGCTCCTCGGTTCAATCCCCGACCCCGATTTGAAAAAGAGCTTCAAGCTCGACATCGTCGGGGAAGCTGTCCTCGGAATACGAAAGCTCAAGTTGAGCGTCGGCTACAAAGACCTGTGGAAGTTGGCAGGCACCGACGAGCTTCACGAGTACAACGACCGAGACGTCGAGATCATGGTGGGAGTGGACAAGAAGCGCGACTTCCTCGCTCTACACTACGCCCTGTGTTCGTTGTGCTACACATTCCCAGGTCGCTCGAGCACGTTCCCTACTGAACTCGCGGACGGAATTCTTCTGCGTCTCGGGATGGAGAACGGAGTTCACTTCCCGACGAAGTCGAACACGAAGCTCGAAGACGAGGTCAGATACGAAGGCGCATTCGTCTTCGATCCGAAGATCGGATTCCATCAGTCAGTGCAGGTTCCCGACTTCGCATCGCTGTATCCGTCCATCATCATGTCCTGGAACATGAGCAACGAGACCGTCATCCCAGAGGGCACCAGTGCTCCTGCTGGTGCATCTGTGGCCACGGCTACTGCGACGGGCGTCAGGTTCCGTACCGACGTTCAAGGCTTGATTCCTACAGCTCTGAAGCAACTCATCGCGAAGCGTAAGGAGTACAACGTCAAGGCCAAGCAGTACAGCGTCGACAGCGACGAGTACAAGAACACGATGCATCTGTCGACCGCTGTGAAGGTTGCAGCCAATTCGTTCTACGGCTTGATCGGAAGTCCGTCGTCTCGATTCTCCGACGTGACGATCGCTCGCTCGGTCACACTGACTGCTCAACTTCTGATCCGCGAAGTGGCCAAGTATTTCGAGCGACGTGGAATGGAGATCGTGGCGGGAGATACGGATTCAGTGTTCGTGAAGACGACTCAAGAGCGTATGATCGCTGCACTCAAGGACGTCAACGCCACGGTCATACCAGACCTTCTCAACTCGAGTGGCTGTCGCGAATGCGCTGTTCGCATGGAATACGACAAGGGATACAAGACCCTGCTCATCGTGGTGAAGAAGCACTACTGCGGCAAGCTCGCACTGTCGAAAGGACGTGAAGCTCCCAGCGACATGAAGCCCGAAGTGAAGGGGCTCGAGGTCCAACGTGGAGACCAGGTCAAGTACGGGCAGAAGTTGCAGTGGAAGTACATCAACTTCCTGCTCGACCCATCTATCGATCCTGTCGCAGTAGAACGCAAGCTGAAAAAGGATGGCGAGGAGTTCTTCCACGGAGACATAACGCTCGAGGATATAGAAATTTACCAAGGTCTGTCGAAACCGATCGACGAGTACAAGACAGACACGACGGCGGTGGAACTCGCGAAGAAGATGATTGCTTCCGGAGAAGAGTTCTTCGTCGGGATGAAGATCCCCACCGTCGTCGTCGGACACAAGCCAAACGTGCAAGCAATCCTCGCGTCGGAGTACACTGGCAAGTTCGACCGCGTATACTACTGGGAGAACAAGATCCTCCCGATGCTCGAGCGTCTACTCGATGCTCGATTCCCCGCATATAATTTCAGAGACTTCGCTCATCCGGACCAGTTCCAGTTCGACTTCTTCGGACGTGAGGTCAAAAAACCAGAGGAGAAGATCGTGACCGTACAGAAGATCGTCAAGACAGTGAAGACCGTGAAGGTCGTCAAACAAGTGAAGTCTCCACTTCCGGACATTCGACTGTCTGGTACGACCAGGACATTCGCCATCACGGTCCAGCCAGGAGTTCCCGAGAACTACATCGCGGCAGTGAAGAAGCTCGCCATCGCATTTCCCGGAGATGTCTACCTGCACTTCATCGTCTACACCGACGGAAGCAAGGTCGAGATCACCTCTGGTCTGAAAGTGAACGTCGAGTTCAAGGAGAACTTCAAGCTGTCATTCCCGAGCATCCCGTTCAAGGACAGTGCGGAGTAACCATGGGCGTCGAATATTTTGTAGCGTGTAGATCTCGAAAAGACTGTTTTGAACTAGGGAAGGGAAACTGGGACGAACTGCTTTCCGTGGAACACCAGTCTTTATCGTGCATGAGCAGAGAAGAATTCGCGCAGCGCGTTCTGTCCTATTGGATCGACGGATACGTCGAGGACGGACTCGAGTCCTACGCTCTCGACGTAGGACGAAGACTGTGGGACTGGTGTACCGAACGCGCATGGGACGTCGTTCTCGTGAACGACTGCGACGGGTCGATCTTCTGGATCGACTGGAAGATTACAAGTACACGGTTTATCAAGTGACCGTTCCTGTCACTCCCAAGCTATAGATTGAAATTGGTGTAACCAGTTAGACAACGACGAGGGAACCATGGCAGACAAGATCATCAGGAAGGTCAGAACACCAGTCGAGAAACCTGCCGTCGTTCCGCCGACGGTAGAAGAGAAATTGGAGACATCGTCGGTCGACGCAAGTCCGGACGTCACGAACACAGAGATCGGAGAACTGCCGAAGCTGAACGAACGGTTCGAGCGCATCGTCACCGTGGTCGTCGACATCGACCCGGAGTCGACATGGCTCGAGATCCGAGAGTGGATCGCGAAGAAGCCAGAGAACGCTCTACACCTTCAGTCGATCATCTACGAGCACGCAGCAATCGCCGAGAAAGCGAAGCGTCTCTACCTCGTGGCAAAAGCAGAGCGCGTCGACTACGAGCACAAGTTCAAGGATCGAATGCAGATCTTGAGAGACGACGCGCTCGGATTCTGGGAGGGGGAGAAACAGAACAAGAAGCTCACAAAACAAGTCACCGAGCAGATGATCGAAGACAGAATCATCGCCGAGCATCCGGTGGCATATAATGAACTCACGACCAGATTGAACAACATCAAGAGCGTCGTGGAAATGTTCGAGGAACTGTGCAACATCGTGACGGCAAGAGGAGTTGACCTGAGAAAGATCTTGGACATGGAATCTCGTCGTCCAGGATCAAATCTCGGCTGGATGTCAGGACCACAGGGAAAGAAAGGTTAGAAGATTATGGCTACCGATTTCAATGCATGGCTCGAGGAGAAGATCACCACGAGCGCGCACTTGTCCAAATGGAAGGACAAGGGGCAGATCGACATCTGGATTCACACCAACAGCGGCATGGACTGTCGCCTCAACCACGTCTTGCCGTTCGTCAGGACCGGCAAGAACAAGGACGGCGACGACGAGGAGATGGTCGGGTTCTTCAACTTCGTCTGCCACGAAGATGTGCGCGACTTCCACTTCAGGAAGAACCCGCCGCAGCACTGCCCAATCGACCTCATCGTCGAGCAGATCCGCAACGAGAATCGAATCGCAGACGACGACATCGTGTATCGTGTCGAGATCGGCGACCGGAAGCGCGATCGGTTCATCTCGAAGGTCGACTTCATCGGCGAGGGCAAGTCGAAGGACTCGTGGCAGAACACCATGAAGCCCCAGTGCCAGTACGTCCTCGTCGTCATCGATCACGCCAATCCGGCGAATGGTCTCGTCGTCGCGACGGAGAAGTTCTCTCTCGGCGAGAAGATCAAGAAGGCGATCAAGAAGGAGGTCGAACGGCGCGGCGACCTCGGCAACCCGCACATCAACCCGTATCCGTTCCGCTGGAAGTTCGACGAGAACGCTCGCAACTTCTCCGACTACTACGACGCCTATCCGCTCGACCTTCCGATCACCGAGCAGATCCAGTCGCTCCTCGACGCCGACCCGCTCGACCTCGGGATGTATATGAACCCAGGCGACACGTCGAAGCTGCGCTCGATCCTCGAAGCGCACCTGACCGACGAGGTGAAGCAGTATCTCGACCTCGACGAAGCGTTCTCCAACACGCTCGAGAACGCAGGTTCGTCCGATCCCGAGAACCTGGAGGAAGAAGAGTCTCCTCCACCACCGAAGGCGACGAAGCCGGTGTCTCGTCCTGCGGCTGCACAGACGACCACTCCTCCAACGACAGAGAAGAAGGTCGAGGCTCCGAAGGAAGAGCCGAAGCCCGAGCCGAAGAAGGCTGCGCCCAAGGCGAAGAAAGTCGAGCCGCCGAAGGAACCTGACCCTCCTCCTCCTCCTCCTCCGAAGGAAGAGCCGAAGCCGAAGACCGTAAAGTGCCCGCTCTGCGACGGCACGGGCACCTACAAGAAGAAGAAGTGTGTCGCCTGTGGCGGCACGGGTGTCGAGGAAGAAGAAGAGACGACGGAAGAGCCAACGGAAACCGTGCAGGTTGCCGAGTGCGGGCAGTGCAAGAAGGACATCCCCGTCGATGCTGATGTCTGCCCTTTCTGCAATGCCCGGTTCTCCTGATTGGCAACATCCTGTGTCCAGGTTGTCACGAAGTATCTGACAACTCGATCGAGTGCCATCGCTGCGGATATACGTTCCCTCCGCTTTCCACCTACCACCGATAAATCTCACCTCGTGTAACCAGTTACACAAGCCACTATCCTGCCTACATATAATTCATCCATGACCAAGACGTCCGACAGAATGCGAGCACTTCAGAGAATCGCCAACGTGGAATCGACTGCGAAGTTGGTCACGTTGAATGACCTTCCAGATACCCAGGTCGTGCCGACCATCTTCCCCGCGTTCAACCGTGCCATCGGCATCGGAGGGGCGCCATTCCGTGTGACGTGGTTGGTGCATGGTCCACCCGCAAGTGGGAAGTCCTCGTTCGCAGCGGGGCTCGTGGCGAGCTTCCAGAAGCTCGGTCACTACTGCGGATACATCGACGCCGAGTACACCGTGACTAAGCCGTGGTTCGAGTCGCTCGGTGTGAAGATCGACGACGTGCTCATGCATCGTCCGTACAACTTCGAGGACATGGTCAACACCGTCGATATGTGGGTCGACGGTTTCGTGGAAGGACAGCGACTCGGAGACATCGACTCGGGCGCAGGATTCATCATTGTCGCCGACACTATCCACAAACCGCCGTGCGCAGCAGAGATGTCAGTCCTCAAGGACGAGGACAAGAGCGACCCAGAACTGGGCAAGGGATGGGGTCGGATGCGTGCTAATGCGATCTCGACGTGGGTCGACCGCATCACACCCATGGTCGGGAACCACAACATCACCATGGTGTCATTAGCACACGAACACGAAGTTCCCGCGAAAAACTCGTTCTCTGCTCCAGGCTACCGAGTCAAGGGTGGACAAGCTCTCTACTTCGAGGCGAGCGTCCGCACTCGTATCACGAAGGGAGAGAAGATTACCGAGGGCGACGGCAAGAACAAACGACTCATCGGCAACGTCCACCATATCCTCGTCGAGAAGAACAAGATCGGCGTACCGAATCACAAGTGCGACTTCTACATCGGCAACGGCGACGGCTCCATGCCTCTCGGTTTCGACACGGCTCGAGAACTGGTGGAAGAAGCCATCCGGTGTGGCCTCATCGACGCCAAGGGGAAGACCATCGAGCTTCCTGACGGAACCAAGTGCAACGGACGCAATCAAGCATACGCTCGAGTGCGTGAGAATCCTGCGATCTACAACCAACTCTACATCGACACCGTGAACTCCAACTTCTTCGAGGAGCCGACCGAGCCTTCCGAAGACCTGGCTCCGTCCGACGAGGTCTGAGTCATGCGCGACTGGTTCAAGACCGTGACCGCAGAAGACGTCGAACTTGCATTCGATGGGATATGCTCATACGAAGAACGACTCGTCGTCGCTGCGTTGGTAAGTACCATCTCGGAAGTCGCTGTACCAACTTCCGAAGAACAAGGAGTCATGGTCTACGCTCACGCCTTGGCGTTGGCACAAGTCATGGTTGGGAACTTCAACGGTATCCCTGGTCGTAAAGCCGTCACAAACGCAAAACTACTACTCGACAAAATCCGTCGAGAGAAGGTGAATTGATGCCTCGTAAAATCTTCAAGCTCCCGGTCGACCATCTGTCGCATTCGTCCGTGGAGAAGTACCTGACATGCCCCAAGTCGTGGGAATGGCAGTACCTCGTTCGACCGGAGGGTATCTCGACCAGCGAAGCTCGTCTCGTCGGTAGCGCACTCCACCATCAAATGGCGGAACTCCTGCTCGCCAAAGCGAACCGCACCAGTCTCACGCTCGAACAAGCTCAGGCAGGACTTGTCGAAGAACTCGAGTCCAAGTTGACCAACCTCCTGTCGATCCGACCGACGGCTGGGTTCATCCCATCGCAAGAGATCAAAGTAGCGATAGAACTACTCGAAGAATGGCACGCCAAGATCTACCGCAACTTCCACGCCGACGCCGACAAGATCGAGAAGAAGATCGAAGTCGAGATCGCAGGGTATCCATTCCTCGGATTCATCGACGCGATCGACTACACGGAGAAAGAGATGGTCATCGACTGGAAGGTAACGAAGTCGGCGAAGACGCAAAGTAACGCGGACACGTCACTTCAGTTGTCGACGTATGCCATCGCAACCGGCATCAGGAACGTCGGCTTCTGCTCGCTCGTAAAACCTCGAGCCAACGCGAAGAACTGGAAGCCGAGTGTTCAACTCGTGACTTCGACACGAGTCGACCATCAGCTCAAGTGGGCAGAGGAAGTCATCGCAGGAGTGGCAGAAGGAATCGGACGTAAGGCATTCCCTCCATGCTCTCCGTCCGCGTTTCTGTGCAACGAGAAATACTGCGACTTCTGGTTCCTCTGCCGTGGCAAGGGACAGCAGCAGTACAACGTCGAAATGTCAGAGATCATGAACTGGACCCGGAAAACACCATTCATCGAGTAACTGGTTACACAACCAGACGGAGAATCCCATGGTTAGCATTCACGGACTGAGCAGAGCACAGGTTCTCGCCGCGCTATACAACCACTCCCACCAACAAGGTACGGGATTTATGATATCGCGCGGAAAAGATCCGATCACGGTGGAAGAAGCAAAGGAACTTCTCGCCGACGGAGATACGTATTTCGACTATCTGTACGGCAGAGTGATGAAGGTAAGTATCCCGGCAGAACTGTCTACGTATGGGACGTTGGACGAACGTCTTTACGATAGAGACAACGGAAAAGGGGCTGCGGAACTAGCTCTGTTGGATGCGGTGACGTGTCCTGGTTCTGCCAAATGAGCAACGGAACCATCATCATCGGAGTCGACCCCGGACTTGCCCACTTCGGGTTCTCCGTGATCCATCTTCAGAAATCCATGGAGACGATCCTTCAGATCGGCGTGTTCAAGACGGAGCCGACGAAACAGAAGGACGTCTCGAAGACGGAGGATCTGTTCGTTCGAGCTGTCGCCATGGCGACGAAGCTCGAGTGGCTCATCCGAGAACGAAAGGTATCCGCGATCTGCGCGGAGCGGTTCTCATATCCACCGCAAGCGTCGGCAACCGCGAAGATGGCTATCACCTGGGGCATCCTGGGTTCCATGTCTGCTCGTCTGGGTATCCCTGTCATCACGATGGCACCACAGAAGATCAAGCAAACATTGACCGGAACGACCTCTGCCGAGAAGTACGAAGTCGAGATGGCAATTCGGACGATGTACGAAGGTTCGTCGTCCAATGCATTCAAGGCATTCGACCAATCTCACAAGCACGAAGATAACGAACATGCGTTCGATGCGACTGCTGCTGCAATTGCGGCCCTCGATCACCATATAATTAGGGCGATACGAGATACACTCTAGATTGAATTTCAGGAGATTTCAAATGACCGAACCAATTATCACATCAGAAACTCCATGGTACGAGAAGAACTTTGACCGAGCGACTGCCCTCGAGTTTCTCAGTCAGCTTCGTACCTATACGCTCGAGTTCATCGTGAACCGAGAACCGCACCTTGCGAGCATCATGCCGACGGCAGACCTCGGAGCGATGCATCTGCAACCGAACGGAGCGATCATCCATCCGTCGCACTCCAAGTACCTGTGGAGTTCGATCAAGGCTGCGTTGCAGCCCAACTGCACCCAGCACTTCATCATCGCGAGGAAGCGGCACGAGCGAGTCAACTACATCGGGCACTATCCCCTCGTCCAGGCACTTCCCACTACCGTTCTCATGCCACACCCGCCGACCGAGCTGATCCAGCACTCGGGCTGGGTATCGAAGCGAACGGTGGGCATCGAGCTGTGCAACTGCGACATGCTGCGCGCCAGTCGTTCGTTCATCGTCGAGCCGTCCGACTACGATCCGGTCAGGTTCGCCATGAACGATGGCATCGACCAAAACTCGTACAAGTTCTTCTGGGCTGGGAATGCCTGGCGAGAAGAGTTCGACGGCGATGTCTACATCCACGGTCTTCATGCCTACGAGCTTCCCTCGATGCCCCAGCTCGAGAGTCTTGCCGTCGTCCTGCGAGCACTCGACGAAGCCTACGACATCGACCCGTCTCTCGTCCTGCCATGCTCGTGCGTCGGCGAAACTCCGACCGTTCTTCCACATCTCAACTTCGATGAGCTTCGCATCGCGATGAAGTACCGCTCGGCAGTCGATGTCGGAGTCTTCGGAGCAGCGGCGAACCAGGACAACACCTACATGGACGAGGACGACATCATCGACGAGGACATCGAAGGTCTCACCGCGATGGAAGCTGGGCGCAACCGATGGCGTTCGGATACCGACGACGGTCACTTCTCCATCCTGAAGCGCATGGTGAACTACAAGTACAACTGCATCGACGACGAAACCGAGGCGTACCTTCAGCAGTGCGGCTACCACACCGAGGACGTGAACACCGCCATGACCCTGTGGGCACTATCCCATACGACGACGGCGATCAACGGCTTCGACGAGACCGACATCGCGCAACGAATGATTCGGACGCTTCGGTAAGGAGCCGAAGGCTCCTGCGCCCGAACGGGCTAGTCGTGTAACTGGTTACTAGACAATCAAAGGAGACACCGTGCGGAAACCATCACCGATGATCGAGCGAGTTCTTCGAGTTCTCCAAGCCACCGACGCTGGACCAATGACGCCAACGCAGATCGGTGTCACGCTCGGAATCGGAGTATATAGCGCGTCAGCGAAAGTGAACTACGCGCTCAAGAAGCTCGTCGCCGACGGACTCGTAATCCGTGTCGCGAAGAACAGCCGCAACGTGAAGTACGCTGCGGTGCGCTGAAACAGAGGTCTTCGCGATGTCGATGTTCGCACTGGGATTTCTCGTAGCATTATTCATTGGAGTGGTTGTGATCGTGCTCATCGATTCGCATGGGAGTGTTCGATGAACGTCCTCATCTTCGGAAGTCAGGGAGTCGTCGGCAAAGCACTGGTCGATCTTCTCGTCGTCGAGAAGGGTCACACCGTCTACGGTGTAGACAAGTGCGTGGAAACCGTCCATCCGCAGAACGACCACGAACAAGAAGGGTCGGTAGAGAACATCGGCGACGTGCGGAGAGCCATCTTCGACACGACTCCGGACATCATCGTCAATCTCACCCACTCGTGCAACGTCGCCGATCCTGACATGACCGAGCTGACGAAGATCAACGTCCTCGGAACAGCGAACATCCTGACGTGTGCGATAGCCAAGCCGGTGTTGGGACATAGACGAATCCCAGTCATCTCGTGTGGATGGGCGACCCCATTCCCACCACACTCCATCCTCGGAGCGTCGTTCAAGGGACACAGGTCTCTACTGTCTGCACTCGAAGGTCTCAACCTCGCGAAGACCATCGGTCTCCCGTGCGTACTGTCGACCGAGAGTCCGAGTAGCGCATATATGTCCATCCTGTCGCGCATCGTCGATGTCTACGAGGAGTCTTGTAATCACATCATCGAATTCCGCGACGAGGATTTCTACGGCACGGTTCAGCCGTGGTGTACTCCGAAACAAGCTGCCGAGTTCATCGTCGCGTCGTTCAACAGCAAGCCGAAGGTCATCGACCACTTCCCGTTCGACAAGCCGATCAACATCATCATTCCATTACTCATCTCGCTGGGTCTCGAAGACGTACAAATCCTTTCACAGTATGCTCGCAAAAAGCCGGTAAATGGTTTCTTCAAGACTCGTGTAAAGTCTCCCGCACCAGCACTAGCACTCGACACCGTGCAGAAGTACATCAAGGAGCATCCACATGGATAACCCGAAAGAAGAATGTCTGAGCTGTCCCATCGAGGTACTGCGCGAAGTCTATCAAATGATCTACTCGCTCGGTGCGTGGGAACAGTTGAGCGAAGCTGCTCAAGTCGTTGGCACCGAGCTGATGAACGCAGACATCGCGGGTGTGGAGAAACGATACCCACTCGACCTGATGCCGAACCTTTCACTGAAAGAACACCTCGAAATCATCAGCAAGGGATTCGGATTCGTCGGGAACCAGAGCGACTTCTGGGCGATATGTACTCGGATTGCCTATGTCGTGTTCATGTGCGAGAAGAACTCCGGAATGGCAATGGCAGCAAAGGCAGATCCTTCAACCATCGTGGAGATAATCCGATGACTATCTCAGCACGTGACTTTCGAGAAGGTAAAACCATCTTCTACAAGATCGATCTCTATATGGTCGGTCTTTCGTGGTTTGAAAAATCAATCAGATGCGACGAAGAAGGCGACGACGAAGAATGGTACTGTAACTATCGCGGTAGTGGATTCCCTGTAGCGAATTGCAATAGACCAGTTCTCGAAGAATGTGAAGCCAACAACTTCGACGAACTGGATTGGTCTGGTACATACCTCACCAAACCGAACGACAACGCTGGATGGCTCGATCGAGAAGGACGCTGGTATGGATGCGATTCTCGAGAACATGACGTATACGCCAGGTTCGTTTTACACAAGACGATAGAACAACTCGAACGAGAGGGGTGGTGTCGCGTCTATGGACCTCCAGGTTCTCGCGGAGACTACCCAAGCGAATTCGTCTGTCTCTACCGAACCGGACTATCCGAAGAACAGAAGAACGAACTGTCTCATCGAGGATACGAACTCGAACCAACGTATAATGAACCAACCGACGACCTTCAATCATCAGACGATTTCTAACAGGAGTGCATCCGATGACCATCGAACTCATCAAGCCAGGAAATGAACAAACCGCAATCGAGAAAGTCCTCGCCGACTTCTTCGAGTTGGACGAAGACCAGTCCAAGCGATTCGCCAAGTTCTTCGGAAGTCGCAAGGCTCGTCATCTGATGACTCGAGAGCGACTGAAGAACATCGTGCAGAACTCGGTCTTTCTCAGCGGAGACATGATCGACGCTTCTGCGTGCATTCAGCTCATCCATCCCGAAGACCAAGCTCTCGCGGGAGACATCGCTCGGTTCGTCGGTGAGTACCTCACGAACAACACGGCTTACCTCGCATCGCGTCTGACCGTCGCTCAGTACCGAGCGATGCTCATCCGACGTCTGTTTCAGGCGGGGTTCTGCAAATGACCGACGAAAGTCCGTCGTTGTGGGAACGACTACGGAACATGCACCAATTCATTCGGATGTCGATCGACGAGGATTTTGCCGAAGACTGGCGCGTTGCAAAGTGGCTCGTCCGCGACATCCATACCAACGCCGACAATCTTCGGGTTGATCTGGAAGATGAGATCAACGCTTACATCTACCAGAGCATTCTCAGACAATCGCCGATTCTCCTCTGGATGTTCGGCGCCCCAGACCCGTTGTCTTCCGAAGAACTGGAAGAGTTAGACAAGCGGGCTCGGTGGACTGAAGAACAGCTCGACCAACACACCAACTTCTAGTTGTCTAACCAGTTACGCTAGGCTATACTCAGGACTGGGCGCCTTCGGTTCTCTTGGTTCGGTTTTCAAAATCCCCCTGCACTCCCATCGTCGCCCGGCTTCCATACCTTCTGTGAGAACGCAAGTCGAAGGCGCCCACTTCTACATATAATTCGAGTATGACGAACCCAACAACCGACTCCCATGAATATTGCAATATCCCAATCAGATGTCCCCATCTTTCGTCGGCTCGTGTAGAAACACACAGTACCGTCGACTGTAGAATAATACGTGGTCGTCCAATTCCGTTTTGTAATAAACACGATGTTGTACTTGATATGTTATGGGCGATTGGATATGTGTGTCGATATCCAAAATGTTCTGTACCATTATGTATACCAACCAACGATAAACTTACACCCATAGTCATACGGATCGATAGATCTGTTCTACCGCTCAAATGGGGAGAGATCATGAAGATCATCAACAACAACGTAGACGGAACCATCCTACTCGAGCGTTCCATCGTGGACGACGTTCGCACACCGGCAGGAGAAGGACATCACATGGACGACCTGTACTCGACGTGCGAACATCCGTTCCTGTACTACGACGAGGACGACGGTAGCGCGTACTGCACCGAGTGCGACGACCATCAAGGCACGTATTGCGAGCGCAGTCCGGACTGCGTCTGTCATACGGAAGGTCAAGTCGAGTCGATCGATCCTGACACTCTGATCGTTCATCTTCGCGACGATTCCATGTACGAAGTCGAGCTTCCTCCGCTCGACGAACAAGACTCCGATCGGTGTCTCTTTTGCGGCAAGACCGACCAGGATTGAACGATGCACGTTCCAGCAATCGTCAGCGATAGGATCTACATCCCGTTCTCGAAGTCGATCATCGACGTCATCCACTACACGCAGCAGAAGTTCACCTATACGAACCCCGACTACATCAACCTCAAGCGGCTCAACAAGTGGACAGGAAGCACGTCGCCGACAGTCGCGACCTGGGAGATCTCCGAGCATCCCAAATTCGGAGAGTGCATCTCATTTCCTCGTGGAGGAATCGAACGGCTCATCAAGGCATTCAACGAGTTCAAGTCTCCGCTCGTGTTCTCGGATCAACGTCTGTCTCTCCGTCCCGTTTCGGGCTGGGAAAATGACGTCGTGCTGCGTCCTGACCAAGAGCGTCTTGCTTGTACCATGTTCAATCAGGAGACCTGTCTGATCCGTTCCCCAACTGGTAGTGGCAAGTGTCTCCACCCAGATACGCCAGTGATGATGTACGACCACACTGTACGCCTCGCTGGCGATGTTGCCGTGGGGGACCTACTCCTGGGTCCTAACCTGAATCCTCGTCTCGTGGAAAACACCGCCTGGGGCACTGGACCGCTCTACCGTGTGATCCCGCACGACGGCGACCCATGGATCTGCAACAAGGACCACATCCTCGTGCTCACCGACGTTCGTTCCATCATCCCGAAGCCGATCATCTCCAGCGTCCGGGAATACCTGACGCTCTCAGCCGCCGAGAAGGAACACATCGCTCTGCTGAGAGTCGACCCATCGCGTAGCCGGTTACTCGAACCAGACCAGGACAACCGAATCACCCGACATCTCGTTCGATGGTACGAGACAGCTCGTCGTATTCTGTTTACTGTGGAGTACGTCGGAATCGGTGACTACTACGGCTGGTCGTTGAAGTCCACGCGACAGAAGACTCTCGATCCATCCAAGGTCGGGTGGACTCATATGTTTCTACTGGCTGACGGTACGGTGACACACAACACCGAGGTCGGTCTCAAGGTCGCCGAATGGATACTCCGGAAGGCTGGTCCTGTACTCATCATCGTCTGGGAAACCGGACTCATGGATCAGTGGGTAGAACGCGCCGCAAAAAGATTCGGCGTCACACCTCAAATGATCGGGCGAGTCGGAGGAACTACGGCAAAACGACTTGCACCGATCACCATTGGGATGCAGCAGACGATATATAAAAACATCGACAAGTACGCATTCGAGTTCGGCGGCGTCATCGCGGACGAGGTCCAAAAATTCGCCGCGAGCACATTCAATAATACCATCAACCAATTCCCCGCTCGATATCGCATCGGCATCTCAGCGTCCGAGACGCGGAAAGACAAGAAGGAATACCTGATCTACGACGCCTTCGGTCCGGTCATGGACGAGATCGATCGAGAGTCGCTCATCCTGCAAGAGAAGATCATGGACGTCACCATCCGGATCGTTCCGACGTCGTTCGACTTCTACGTCAAATACGACGATACCGACATCCCATGGGCAGACCTCGACTCCGAATTGAAGACGGACAACTACAACAGCATGCTACTGGCGCTGACTCTCGACGAAGACCGTAACGACTTGGTGTGCAGCTTCATCCTCGCCGCCGCCATGGCGAACCAGTGCATCATCGCAGTCAGCAGACGACGAGAGCACGCCAAGTACATCGACTCGCGAATTCGAGCGGCGGGATTCGCGTCGGGCATGATGCTCGGAGGTGCGAAAGACAAGGCTGAGTTCGCGGCAACCATCGACCACGTCAAGGCCGGTCGTCTGAACATCTGTGTCGGCACACTTCAGAAGTCAGGAGTAGGTCACGACGTGGGAATGTGGAATCGTGGCTTCATCACTACACCGCTCGGATCAAACAAGGAGTTGTTCGAGCAAATGATCGGACGTCTCCGTCGTATGCACCCAGGGAAGAAAGACGCTGCGTGCTACTACTTCTGGGACAAGCTCATGTTCCCACATGATGCAAATCGAATCGCCAAGAACTACCCAGACTCTACCTACATTTTCACCGACAACGAATGGGTGCAAATGTGACCAGCAAAGAAGACGGACTCGACTGGATCGTCGGAGGCGTAGATAGTCCTCCAGCCGCACGACATCGGCCTGGGCAACGACGACTTGAGTCTGAGCCGGTGCGACAAGGAACAACGAAAGGAACAGCGAACGTCCGACTCCACGAACTTCGCAAAGTCCTGGACGATACGATGCTGAAGAAGCTCATCGAACGGAACTACGATCCGGAAGCTACGATCGAAGTTCACGTATGCTACGAGAAAACAGCACTCGTCGAAGATTGTTTCCTTCCACCTCCGAAGTTCAAAGTTGCGAAGAAGATCATCAAGCAGATCGAGCCACCGAGTGTCATGGCTCTGAACCTCATCGACGACACGAGCGATGTTCTGTACGCATACTTCTCCGCGTACAAGAAACTCTTTGGAGAAGAAGACGTGGAGTGGTCTGGAACCGCGACGATGAACAAAGCCGTTCATGTCATCAAAACCTTCCGTCACTCCACCGGAGTCTCGAACGAAGATATCATCGCATTCATCTCGAAGATACTTCCACTGTGGGTCCAGCGGCTCCGTAGCAACGAGTCGTTTCCAAACACCCGCCCTACCCTCCGAGCACTGTTTGAAGGCAAGCGGTATTACTGGATAAACCGCAACCTTCTGTACCGACAGTGGGCTCTGAAGTAGTAGGGTCTTCATCCGGGGGGTATATAATACAAGCATGATACGTTTACCCCACAACATTTACGCATTCCTCGAGAATGCGAGCGAAGTAATGGCGAGCGGGAAACCCGGAATTGTCAGCTTCTACGTGTCACCGCAAACCAAAGAAAACAGTCTAACGATGCTCGGCGAAAACTATCCACTTCCGCCAGTGGCGAAGCGTCCTAATGTGTTGCGGATCATCGTGCAAATCACCCAGGAGCACATCGACAAGTGGCAGAACGAAGAGATGAAAGCTCTCGTCCTGGCCGAACTTCTGATAGCTGCCGCATCTTCGGCGTACAACCCGCGAGTCAGGAAAATTCGATGAAGAACAACGCGGTGCAATCATTCAACTCGCCCTACCGTGGCACAGTCGTACTTGAGGATCTGTCCAACCGCAATTCGCGTCGTGGCTGGCGATACCGACGTGTGCTGGTATGGCTAGGAGCAGTAGTTGGACTCGGTATTTACGTGTTCAACAATTCTGAACTATGCACGCTTGTTGGGTTTCTTGTGTATTTCTGCTGCGCCTGGGTGATCTTGGGCAACCGGATAAAGGAGAACTAACCATGATCGACTTCAAGAAAATGCTATCCCCAAGTGCGCGCGCGCGTCTCGATCACTTCGACAAAGACGTAGCAGCACATAAAGCCATGAGCGACGAGGAACTAGCTGAGACGACGGCGTACTACCTGCACAACTGCGAGCGTCCTCGTTGGAATAAAGGCGTTCCAGTCTACGATGGCGTGGTATGGCACGTCATCCTACCAGAACTTCTGCGCCGTCTCGCGAAGGCCGAGGCTATGGGTGAACGTGAACAGTATCAACTCGTGAAGAAGTTTCAAGCTCGATGTGAAGCTAATCGCGAGGAGCCAACGGTGTGCCGCCCAGACTGTGCCTACTACATCGACCCATGCGCTGGTGCCGAAGGGTGCGCGGAGTTGGGGAACCCGTGCCGCTACAAACCAAGTAAGAAGTAAAGCAAGCTGAATGGCAACGAAGATCAAGCTCTCCATCCTGAACGAGCAGATCGTTCTCGGTTCCATGCTCACGAGCAAGGACCTGAGAAAGAAATACCTGAAGATCCTCACTCCTCGCGACTTCACGGCTCCTCGTCATCAGACCATCTTCGCCGCTCTCGCCATCCTCGACGAAAACAAGCTCGACTACATCCCAAGTACCCTCAAGGGATTCATCCCTGTAAACGACGAGGATTGGGGAGGGATAGAATATCTACGGAAGCTCGAGTCTCTGTCGGCGGAAGAGAACTTCGAGTTCCACCTCGATCGAGTGAAGTGGGATAAAGCTCGAGTCGAAGTCCTCGGTTCTCACTTCGAGGAATTCGAGAAACTTCTCAAGGACCCCAACCTCGATCCGACAATCGCAACTGCCTACCTGAAGAAGATCGAGAGTACGCTCTCATCTGCTCGTAGGCAGTCATTCGTGATATCCGGAGTCGCCGCCTCTGCCATGTACCAGGCAGACCTCGCAGGGCGCCAAACGCACGCTACAGCGCGCTCTACAGGGTACGCATCGCTGGATAAGAAGTTGACGTCACCAGCAGCTCGCGGCCAAGTAACCGCCATTGCCGCATGTTCGTCCATCGGCAAGACGACGTTCAGCCTCAACTGCGCCTATCGTCAGGCCAAGCAATGGCGCGTCGGATACCTCGCATGGGAGAGCGGCCACAATACCGCCATCGACATCATCTGCTCGTCGTCGCTGAACATCCCTCTGCGAAAGCTCGTCAAGGAATCGAACAAGCTATCGATCGAAGAGCGTAACCGGTTAGACGAATTCCTGTCGACGCTCTTCGGCCCGACCTCGAGCCTATCGTTCCTCAAGCCGCCGCCAACGTCGATATGTGATAAAGCCAAGGGACCATGGGAGACGAACGACCGGGTTCTCGACTGGGTCGATTCGCAGATCGCCGAGTGGGGAATCGAGATTCTGTACTGGGATCTATTCCAGAAGAAACTGCCAGACAGACGACCAGACTCTATCTCGTGGGCACTCGATCGTGTTCAAGAGATGGCGATCAAACACGGCACGCACTTCGCGCTACTCCACCAAATCACACTGAAGGAGGCTGAGTTGCGAGAGAACAAACGACCGACTCGAACTCTGCTCAAGGGAACTGGAGCGTGGATCGAAACTCCTGACACCGTCATCGGTCTACATCGACAAGCCGTGTACGAGAACGGTCTGGTCGACAATGAACTCGAAGTCATGTGCTTGAAGCAGCGGTTCGGGCCTTGGCCTTGGACGATCGCCATGGACTGGGACGGTCCTTGCTGTCGCGTGACTGGCGGACGCGAGATCACCGGGATGTTCGGAGGAAGAGAAGTTGACACGGACATCTGAAACCTTCAGTGGTTCCACAAGTCGAGCAGCTTCGTTCTTCGACATCAATCCAGATCTGTCGAAGTACGACGTACTGAAGACCCTCGACGCACTCGGCGTCAAATACAAGATCAAACCAGGGATGGATGTCTGGTTCTCGTGCCAGCATCCGGAGCACGAAGAGAAGTCTCCGTCGTGCCACATCGGAGCCGACATCTACTCGAAGCTCTACGGACGGTGGCATTGCTTCGGATGCAAACGCAGCGGCACGATCAAGGACATCGTCTCGTACAAAGACGGAACCTACGTCGAGAACACTCCCGCCGAAGTTGCCAAGAGTCAAAAAGCCATCGTCAAGAAGATCAAAACAAACGAAGCTCAACTACCAGCCGAGTTCTTCAAGGGCAGGAAAGAGAAAGACTGGAATCCGATCTACCTCAAGTACCTCTACGGACGCGACATCACCTGGGATCAGATCGTATTCCACGGGATCGGCTACTGCGATGAAGGTGTGCATCAACGACGAGTCATCATCCCCGTCATGCTGAACGGCAAACTGACGACGTGGATAGGCAGATCGATCGGAGGTAGCTCTCTCCGTGTTACGTCGTGCGACGGCGGTAAACCCGGTCTGTTCGGCAGCGAACTCGCGTCTCCTGGACTAGGACCGGCCATCGTCTGCGAAGGCTGGGCAAGCGCACTCGCCGTCGAACGCTTGCGTATCTTCAACGTCATGGCTCTTCAGACCAACCAGATCTCTCCCGAGCAGTTCGAGTTCCTGCGTACATTCTCTCACTGCATCGTCGTTCCGGACGGAGACGGAGGCGGAGACCTACTCCGACAATCGATCGAGCTGTACGCTCGCAACATGAAGTTCTACGTCACTCAACTTCCGGAAGGAAAAGACCCCGCCGAGATGAACCCGATTGTGTTGCGTCGGCGTCTTCGAGCAAGTCGTATGTGGGAGTCGGAAGGAAATCGGCGGGAGATCTCGTTCGCGTATTAGATCAGTAGGGGTAGATGTAGTCGATGTCGACGTTGGCTCGCATCGAATAAACCGCATCAAGATTCGCAGCCGACGTGATCCTAACGACATACGAAGATGCGTTGCTGATCACTTCCGGTGCCCCGGGCGTTAGCGTTATCTTTTGGACTCCAGCTCCAACAGACACTGCGTTGCCGAGTACCACTTCCACGGGTGGTACTATCGGAGCCGTGTAGTCGTGATCAATTCGTATCAAATCTGCATTTATTACACCAGCACCGGCAGCTCCTACAATGACCTCGATAAACGTCAGTGAATTCCTGTAATGCAGATTCACCGGCACATCGCAAATAGCACTACCACCGTCTGCAACCAGCCTTCTATCACCGTTGGTCGCGTACACCCACTGCTGAACGGTGTTGACGTTCTGAATCATTCCAGTCAACGGAATGTCGATAGCCACAGAAGGACCGATGTTGTTCTTGATCAGTCCTCCGTACTCGAGATCAAAGCCAGCGATGACATCTCCTGCCGTTGCCTCAATCTTACCCATCGACGCGATAATATCCCCAGCCGTTGCGTGGATATCGCCGGTCGTCGCTGTGATGTTGACGTGCGCCGTCACGTCTCCAGCCAGCGCAGCAATATCTCCGAGTACCGCTTTGATGTCACCGACTGACGCGGAGATATCACCACCGAGCGACGATATCGTTCCGTTCGATCCGAGCGTTCCAGTCGTATACGTGTCACAGTCAGCGGTAATCGTGAACGAATCACCACCAGGACGCTCCACTAGAAACGCACCGTCGCCGTCGATTGCATTCTCCGGAATTCCAATACTCAACGTCGGTGTAAGAAGTGGGGCAGCGCCCAATGCTTCGTGAACAGCATCCTGCATCCCATGGATAGCAAGACCATAGTACGGACCCCATCCAATCATGACGTTCGGACGATAGCATCTGATTGTTAGACCAGCTTCAGCTACAAGAGCAGGAATAGTGCCATCGAAGTTAGCAACAGTACACGTAAGAGCGGTAGGTCTTGTAGTAATGATATACAGGCCGTTGTTCCCGAGTACAGACCCGGCAAGTTCGATCATATCGTAGTTATTTACGATCTTCTGGTATGTCGCGCCAGTCAACCGAATGTCGGCGGCAGGACGAGTCAGAGTAATCGTAGATCCCGGAGCAGCAATCGCCGCAGCTTCCTCGACTCGAAGAAGATCCGTGACGGGATCGGTATCATGGTACGACATACGCACGAGGATGTTCGCGAACGAGCACATCCTCGAACGGATGTCGATCGCGCCCTCGGCCTCGAACCCAGCACCGAACTTCGACGTCGTCAGATCCTTGCAGATGCGGAGCGAAGCGTTGGCGATGTCATCTTCTCTCGAAACGGCAGCTCCTTGTCGCAATTCCATGGCCTGGTCGTCGACATTGACCTGGCGTCCGGACCCTGACCCGGCAAGCCCGTCGTATGCGCGCTGGAGCGTGTGCCCACCGCCACCAGACAGATCTCGAGCGTCCGCATACGACCATGCGTTGGCTCCCGCCGTGGTGATGTACCCAAACGTGATGTAGTCGTCGGTGAACGGATTGGCGGCAGCAGGAGCAGTCTCGTAGACAGTCGGGCCAGGGATCTGAATCATGTAGTCGGTGATGGTCAACGACACGGTCGTCTGCCCGAGTTGGTCTGCCGGGACATCGACGTAGTAGGCGCCACCGCCGAATGCAATGGTCAGACCTTGGATTGCAACACCAGCATTGGATGACTCCGGGTCAACCAACCACACCCGCGCTCCACGCCCAGTATACGGACGCATCGCGGCGGGAATCGTCAGACGAATGCCGGGAGCCAGATCGGTGACGAGCGACGGATTCCCCGTCTCTCCGTTCTCGTCCATGAGCAGATCGTATTCGGGAATGCCGGTGCGAGGATTGATCTCGATGCCGCTCGGGACCTGGCAATACTTCAAGCCGATCCAGTACCAGTTCACACCGTCGTCTTCGTATGGAACTGCGGTGACTCTCGCGAAGGCGTCGTCGACCATCTCCATGACGCGCCCTGCGTTGTCGATGCCCCAGATCGATCCTGGAGGAGCCACGGACAGAGTGAACTGACCAGCGACACCGACCGCAGCCGTCACCGGATATGTGAACAGTCCGGACTCGGGGAAGATCCGCTCGAGCCCGTCTTCGATCTGCTTCTGCATATAGGCGACGAGATTCGTCGAGATGCGATTCCAGGACAGAAACCGCTTCACCGTCGCATTGACCTTCGTATCGTAAGTCGACATCGTGCTCTCCCATCATCCGTGTAACTGGTTAGACAATCCTCGACAACACTACACTCCGATGTAATCGTACACCACCGGAGTAGCTTGCACCATCATCAGACCTTTGATTTTCAGAATCCCCGTGGGATCGAGCGAGAACCCAACCGACCCAACCGTGCCAGCCGGAATCGTTCCGTTCTCGATGATCAACTCTTCATCTCTGTAGACTCGAAGCCACCGGATGCCGCCTTCTTCGTACATGGACATCCTGAACGTGTAATAGGTGTCCACGTCGTATGACGCGAAAGTTCCCGCCGATATCAACGCTCCAGCACCACCACCAAGAGTAACGGCTTCCAGATGCCAAAACGCATTCGGAACTTTGGTAAAGCCTCCGACGATCTTTGAAACTACAGATACGCGGAAAGCATACCCAGCAACACCAGCACCAGCGTCGAACAAGTTGACGCACGGTCCAACCCAAACTCCGCAGCTCGCCTCTGGAACACTCATGCGACACTTGAACTCGTAGGTGTCCCAGGTGTACTCGGGGTTCCCGTCCGCGTCATTCTCGAAATAGAACCCGCCATCGACAACGGCATCGGCTGTCAGTGTGACGATACCGCTAGCCAGTGCAGCGGACGTGAGAAATGCGTTCGTCCATCTGTCGATGTTGGCGAACTCTTCGATCATCGAGTAGTACCTGACGTACACCCGTTCCGACAGCGGTCTCGAGAATCTCACGATGCCGACGATTGCATCTCGGTTCAGATCGTCCTTCGTGTCTTCGACTGCGATATCGGTGACGTACTGGTCGATCTCGACGTAGAGCAGGAAATCTCCGATTGACGACGACGTGTTCGTCGGATCGAGTCCAAACGTCTCGTTCATTAGACATACGGCATAGTAGTCGTTTCCGAGCTTGACCACCTTGGCGAATGCGATGGAGTTGTTCGGAACATACTTCACGATGAGATGAGACGGAATCGGAGGATTGACCAGATTCGTCATCTCAGTTGTAACCATGAACCAGTAGTTACCGTAGCTGGGAGACGACAAATACTCGGCACTCTCCGGTCTGAACCCCGACGGCATATTCTCTTCCGTGAGAAGCCACGGATCTCCGGGCTCCATCTCGAACCCAAGAGCCGTCTCGTCCTCGTCGTATCCGGTTCCCGACAAGATCCAGCGATAGAAGAAGTAGTCGAAGATTCTGACAGGTCTTCCAGTCATCGCAATCAAGCTGGAAACGACACCTGCCGTAGAACCACGCGACTGACAGATGAACACGAAATACTTGAGCAGAAGTCGCTGCTCGACGATGGTGAGTTTTTCCCACAGATACGCGAGGTCATCGAGAATTCCGACGTCTCGTCGAAGGTAAGTGAGATACTCGTCGGGGCAGTCGTCGACCGACCTGAGATTCGGAAGTGCTCGGATCTTCGCGTCGGTATCTTGCCACTGAGTGTCGAGCGTCATGAGCCATCTGTAGACCAACCCGACGTGGTTGATATCCATCTCCCGGATGGTCGACAGAATCATCGGGAACAGACGATGACTGGTAACGTACCCCGTAGAAGGCGTATACCCAGCCATCGTCAGAACGGTAGCCGTCGTCGGGTTTGCCCACAGATCGATGATAGGCATCTGGTTACACCGTCCCTAGACCGTCAAGTCATACGCAACGCCTGGCGTCTGCGTGGTAGTTGTAAGCAACACGGTATACTGAGTCTCGTACTCAGCCCTCAGTGTAGTAAGCCCCCCAGTCCAGGTATATCTGGATGCTGTCTCGATGTCTGTATTCCTGACCATCTGAGAACTGAACGTCACACGAACTTGGGTTGCGGAGATTGGTTGTACGGCAACAATCACAGGACGAACCGACAACCCACCGAAGCCGCGATTCAATACAGGAAGCCAGTCTCCGGAGAACGAGCTTTGTAGCGTTGCAGCGTTGATGTGCATGAGATACGCAAAACCAGAAGATGAATCGGTTATGCCTTCGAGCTGAATCGTCACGATGGTCGGCGACAACGCAACATCGTGTGTTACGCCAATGATCGGCGCGTACACGGCACCGGTTCCCGGAGTGATAACATACGTGTCGGGATCAACAATCGCAGCGTTATGAACCATCGGCTCCGAAAATATCAGCGATATCACGTTCGGAGACGCCATTACAACAACTACGGTGAGAGCCATACGATCTTCCTCCGGGCCGGTTGTGTAACCGGTTACTCAACTCATCAGAACGACGGCTCGACCACAGTCACGGTGCTACCAGCGTCGTCGTACATCGGCAGCTCATTCGCTCCGAGCAGTACGTCGGACGCTGGAACCGTGAACGTCACGTTGTATACGTTGCCCGGAGACAACTGGTAGATCTCCGACGCGATCCTTGTGACCGGCACCGTCTGCCCGAATCTCCAGACGTAGGTCTTTCCGTCAGCCTCGAGCGCAGTCGGAGACAGGAGTCTGATGAGCATGCTCCGGATGGCCACGGACGACACAACCGACGTAGCCGTGACGATGCACGATACAGCAATCGATCTCGGGGTGTAGTTCGTGATGGTAGCCTCGTGGTTCATCACGAGTACGCCGTCGTAGGTATCGTCTCCGTTGAAGTATCCCTCGATCACGGTCTTCGAGGCTGCGTCGAGCGCGACCCCGCCACGACCGACGACTACGATCTGAACTGTCTTTGGGCCGAATGCTTCCTCGTATGCCTGGGCTCGCTCGACAGGACGAGTACCGCTGGTCATCGCGTACCGAGTCGTGAGAATCTCACAGTCCCGCGCAGTCACAGCTCTGAACATCGTCCTGAGCATGAGCGGACCGCTCTCCTTGACTCGCTCGAGAGCTTCCATGGATGCCCAGTCGGCTTCTTGCCAGTAGCGCGCAGAGCGTGGGTTGTTGACGTTGCGGAACACGGAGACGCCGTCTCGGTTGACGGTGATCGTGCTGGGACCGACGTTACCGTCTTCGTCAGCTTCGATTCTGTACGCGGCGACGACGTTGTTCACACCGGCAATCGGGATCTTCCCGTGGATGCCGTCGCCGAATATGATCTTCGCGGTTCCGTCTGTGAGCATGTCGATCATGAAGTGGCGATCGAATGCATACGACCTACGCCACGACGTGGTACTCGACCACTCGACAAGCCCCGATCCTTCGTCGACCCACACTCGGATCGACCCGTAGACATACGGGCTCTTCGTGAGCGTGAACTCCTGGTCTGCCGTGCCGTCCGACGATCCGAGTGGATCGTCTGCTGCCGACGATCCCTGGGTAGCATCGTACATGACGTACTGCTTGCCGTTGTCGATGTCGAGTTGCTTGAGGACGGGACCAGAAGGTCCGGGCGCACCAGGAGACGTACACCGAGCACGGATGAAGTACCCAACCTTGTCTCCGACGGCGACATAGTCGTGAAGCGTAAATTGCTCCCACCGATCATCGAGCGTCTGAGGAAGATTGAACGTGATCGCTCCATCCTTGCCCATCGACGAGGACCCGAATAGAGAACCATCCGTGATGATGTCGAGTGGTCTCCACCGACACGACACGGTGTAGTCCGTCGAGTTGGTAGACGGCGTGGCTTGACCGAATGACGTCAGAACGGTGATCCGATTGTGTCCTGCGGAAAGAGTTGTTCGTCCTCTGGCCTTGACGCCAGTCGTGACGTATGTCACCTCGACGATCGCTCCGGTGACGTCTACCGTTCCGAGAAGCGAGTCGAGTGTGAAGTACATAGACGAACCAACTACAGTCACAACATCCGGATGGTAGACCGTGTCGCTGGTATCGAAGAACTCCCAGATGAACTGACATCCGAGAACGGTAGCAGCGTCGACGTCCACGTCGAGACGATCGAACATCACATCAGCATGCCCGATGTAAAGCCGGTCGTTGAGAATTGGATCTAGTGCGAATGGATCGGTGACGATTCCAGCATTCAGATTCCCCGCTATATTGGCAGATGTGTTGTAGACATCGCACACGACACCCGACTCTTCGATGAACGAAGCATCAGCAACCCGGATCTTCCGATATCCTGGGATGCCAGCGTCCCACTCAAGGTACTCGATGACGACGAGTTCTTCGCACAGATTCCCAAGGGTGGACTGCGAGATGCTGACCGTACAGTTGAGATGTGCAGCAAGGAACGGCATACCAGCCGTCCATTCGATGATGTCCGGATACACCGACGAGAGCTTGCATGTCATCGTCGCGATGCTCTGCGCTGCATAGACATACGTCACTTGATCTGTGCGACTCGTGATCTCAACGTCTGCGAGGTTCTCGAACACGATCTCTGGATTCGCAGCGGTTCTCTTCGTCGCGACCTTGCGGTTCGCATCGAGCAGCGTGGTAGCAGCAGTGTACGTCCTGACGAGTTCTGCCACGATGTCTACCATTGCAGGAGACGCCGGAAGCATCTTGTAGTTGACGAGCTTGAGAAGCTCCTTGACGGAGTTCGGCATTCTCGCGGTAGAGATGAACGACTCGTTCGCCACCATATCGAGCAGAACGTTGTTGTAGTGAGCCATGAGCGAGAAAGCACGCTCGAGCTGGATGAACGGCTCTCTCGGATCTTCGTTGGTGATCTCCGGGGCGAACACCCGATTGAGACGGCGAAGTCTCGCGACGATCTCCGGATAGTAGAGCATCGCGTACTGGAAGTCCGGAGTCCTGACGATCTCACGAATCGGAGTGCCCATGGATTATTTCCTTCCGGCCTTGATCGACACGGTTCTGGAGACGTTGTCTTCGAGGTCGACGTACACGATCGAGATGTCCATCTGTCCGTTCTTCATCGACGTGATGCGGACACCGTTTCTTGCAAGTGTCGTAAGTCCGAGTTTCTTCTGTTCCTCGAAGAACCTCTGGACGTGTCCGGACATCAAGTCTTTCGCCGTCTCGTCCATGACAGAGAAGATGATATTCTCCGGTGGCGTAAGCGACTGGTTCCACGGATGACGGCACGACGCAGGAGTGATTCCTAACACGATGTTCTGCTGTCGCAGACTTGAGCCTTCGTGCGTCGTAGCCCCGCCTCGTGGAGTGACTTGAATCGGCAGTAGCATTCCTGTCGCCATGGCTACAACACCTTGTTGGTTGATGATAGCACGGACGCTGGCACTGCGGTCATAAGAGGAGCTGTAGGAACAACACCATGTCCAGTATGCGAATGCCCGTTGTATATGCCCATGATCGTCGTGTCGATGTACGACTTCAATGCGTTCCCCAGTACGCACGGCTCGGTCGGATCGACACCGATCTCCACATTGCCGCGCAACTGGATCTTGCCCGTGGATTCGACGACGATCTCTGTTCCGGTCGGGTGCTTGTAGTAGAACGTCTCTTCTCCGTCCGAGTCGTCGACGTAGAGAATGTGTCCAGCCCTTGTGACGAACCCCTTGCGGTTCGGGTAGTGGTCTCTGTCCGAGAACACATCGGGGATCGTTCCGTCGGAATAGACAGAGCACTTCCACTTGGGCTGAAGGTCCGTCGTCCCGCCGCCTTCTCCCGGCTCGTTCTCGACTTCCACTTCGACCATGGACCCGACCGTGGGAACAAAGAACGAACCGGCGTTCGCCGCAGTGTCGACGAATCCGAACGACGGCTCGAGCCATTCGAGTTCGTCGTCTTCTGCGATCGTAGGACAGTTGACGCAAACACGCCCGCGACGTTCTGGATCGTCGATGTTCGTGATGGATGCCCAGTGGTATTCTTTCGTTCCCATGATCGTAAACCCGTCTAACCGGTTATCCTTCGACGTGTCCTACTTCGTCTGACTCCGATGTCACAGACGCTGTGACCGGCTCCGTGCTCATCATGATGTCAGTCACACGAAATCCGGAGAACGTCGTCTCATACGGAGCCCCAGGATTCATCTTGTGGTTGACCTTCGTGAAGAAATACTCACCACCAAAACGTCCTACACCACGAACTCCGTGTCGATGTCTCGCGTGGATGTCGGGCACACCGACGATCAACTTGCCCTCGGCTTCGCAGAACTCAGAAGCATGTCGCATCCAGAACGCCATGAGCCAACGTCTCGCGTCTTCCGCGTCTACGAACGGACGATTGACTGGAACGCTCACGCGCTGACCGTGGATCGTCAGGACGGCGTCAGGTCCATCGCCGATAGGATCGGTCAGAAGTTGAGAAGCGTTCGGTCCTCTGAACTCGGTCGAGTAACGAGAGACGTTGTCCATCGAAACGCGGATTCGGTAGTGTCTCCTGTCTCGTGGATTGACGTAGGACAAGTCAATCTCCGTCGACTGCCCACGCATAGACGTCTTCGGCCTGAACGACTCGAGCGACGACTCGTCCATCTCGTTGAACTTGAGTTCGTACCGAATGACCTGTGGTACGTTCGACATCGGACCCCAATAGCCACACCAGTTACGAGCCTCGTAGCTGTAGAACACGAACACGATGTAGCCATGGTTCGATGCGAGTTGCTTGATGAACTCCCAGTCGGATGTTCCAGCCTTCTGAACTACTCTACGTCCGTCGGTTTCTACGACACGGCTCTGTCTGGTCGAGAACGCATAAGCGTAGACTGGTTCTACGTCCAACGTCGGACGTTGAGTATTCCCGATGTCGTCGATGTCTCCTTCTGGCGTAAATGTTTGATTGTAGGCTTCCATCGAACGTCGCTCTACATCGCGACGTTCTTCTGCGGAGTCGGGGTGGCTCGTATTGAAGATCGGTCCTTCGGTTTCTGTTTCGACGATGGTGCTACTTCCACGAGCACTCCGCTCTCCCGTGGTATCGACGAACGGTACGACGTTGTACGACTCGTAGATTGACGCTACGATCTCGGAGTCGGTCATGTTCCGCCATACCTTGCCCTGGCGTCTACGACGACGAGACGGAGACGTGGTTCTTGCCATCTCGAATGGATGACGCTCGAGGGCTTCTTGTCTCAGTCTGGTTCGTGTTGATTCTCGCGCCGTTTGCAGTTCTGTTTGAGCAGCTTCCATCGCTGCGATGTCTTCCGCAGACGGCTCACCCCTGAGAGAGTCTACGTCTACCGTTGCATCGGATACGCCGCTACCGCCAGGGGAATCGACAGCGTCATTATCACGGTCAGACGACGAGTCACCTTCTTCTGGAAACGCCGGATTTTCCGCGTCCACTTGCTGGTCAATCAGACGCTCTTCTTCTGTCGACAGTCGCTCGCGTCGGTTCTCCCACCACTGGGTTCCTTCGGCTACGATCTCGGCTCGAGATTCTTCCATCATGAAGTACGCGATGTCGTAACAAGTAATGTTGAGGGAACACATCGACCCGGTCTGAAACACTGACTCGACTTCGACGATGATCCCTCGTCCCATGTAATCGGGATCGAGTCCATCGTATCCCATCCACAGGTCGATGTAGTTTCCTTCGGAGAACAGTCTCGAGTCTTGGAGTTGAAGATCTGGGTTCTGCACAGTCAACGTCATCATGTCGGCTTGGCAGTCGTTCTCTTCCCATTCGACCGATGTGACGATCAGACCGTTGAGATCGTACCCGCCATCGTTCGCGAGAGACTCTGCCGTGAAGATCTGCTGGTTCATCGTGTCGCAGATTTCGATCTTGAAATAAGGACCGGCGACCTTCCCGTACTTCTCCGCGAAACCACGAGAGTCGACGTGAAGAACTGTCCCGATCTGGTACGCCTCGAACGCCATAGGTCATCTCCTCGGAATGACGTTCGTGTGCATTCCACGTTTCGAGAAGTAATACTTCCACACCGCAGCGACATTGGGGTCTGAGAGATTGAACATATGACAAGTTGGCTTCACGCCTTGAGCCTCGACGTCCGACTTGTCGAAGAGCTTGATCGACTCTCCCGCCTGAAGCTCGGCGAGATCGGCGGGAGCCCATGGTTCCATCGGAGAACGCGGATTCATGATCCTGAGCGGCACGCCTGCGATAGGATTCCCGTACCGACGAAGAGCGATCATCTCGTAGGTGTCGCCGTCTCTGACGACGTACTTCGGCGTCTGCTCCATCGGCGTATCGACATTCCTGTCGAGTACGAACTGCGTGAACTTGTGCAGTGTAATCTGAAGCGTGACGCTACGGGCAGTCCCGTCGAGTCTGACGTCTTCGTAGTTGATTCCTCCGAGTGACTGGATGAAGCAAAGGATACCACCAGGAATAACGTCGCCCCAGAAGAACCTGACGAGAACTGGACGCTTGAGTTGTTCGACCGGAGCTGCGATGCCTTCGAGAATCTCGAGACGCTGTTTCGCAGTCTGGTCGCTGCGATGGTCAGACCACAACTTGACCCCGAACGACACCGTCTCCAACTCTCCCGCCGTCCATTGGATGAGCGGGCTCTTTCTCCCGTATGCTCCCGCAGCCGCGATGTTGTAGGAGACGTCTCTCGACAGACTCTCCGGAGGGAACTGTCCCGTGAACCTGTAACCGTAGGAGTATTCGTTCCCGTCCACGTCCTCTTCCACAACCATGTGCCACGACACGAAGTTGTGGGCAGGACCAGTGCTGGTCGAGTCTGGTACGTTGTCGCGATTCTGGTCGGCTTCCGCGAACGACGAATCGGATGGAGTCGACCTGAGAAGATCTGTTGAATTTACTACGCCCATGTCGCTCTCCGTCCGTTGTTGTGTAGTCCCTTTGGGACGCCGCGCATAGCGCGTAACTGGTTAGACGAATTATCCAACCCGACGCTCAGACCCAGTCTCGCGAAGAGACCGTCGTTGCCCAGGAGCAATCCGCGCCCCGCCGCGCTCGAGCTGTCTTACCGCCGCCCTGCCCGTCGCCCGTGCGATTTCTCGCCCGTCCACGATGACAGGCACCGTGACCGTCATATCTCCACCACCGCCCCCAGCCGCTACGCCTGCGAGGTCTCCGCGCCCTGCCCTGATGACACTGGCAAGCCTGGTGCGGTTGACGACGAGATCATCGGTCGCAACGTTGACGAGCCCGCCGCGACGAACATATCCATCCTCCATCCCAGGAACTTCAAAACCAGTCGGCTGCGTCGACTGAGCGGCAGATCCCATATCACGAAGAGCCGTCGTAGTAATTCCAAGCACCCGTTGAAAATCTTGTAGCTGAACAGATGCCTGACCAAACGCTCCTTGTTCAGTATTCGTCCCTTGTAGTTGATCAATCGTAGATTGCATCATACCGCTACTAAGCAATGTGCGCTGATATCTCCCTACAAAGTCAGCCATTGCTGTAATCTGTGCGGTATCGACAATCCCCATTGCATGAATGGCGTCTCGAATACTTCCTTCATTTCCCTGATTGTTATTGATACCCTGACTGTACGCCAACGCAGCCCACCGCTGCATGGATTCGTTACGAGCACTTGTCTGAGCTGATGATGTTGCTTGAGACTCGGACATACCAGAACGCATGTAATCAGAGCGCCTCGACGATATCGCTTCGCTCGCCGACATTTCAAGATTGATGTTATGCCCAGTAATTCTTGCAAAAAAGCGACTTAGTTCTCGACCAGTTTCGACAATGGCGTCGTACAGCAGTCTCGCATCACGCACGAACGCTGCCATGATGCCACCAATCAGCGGAACAGACTCGATAGCATTCATACGCGTCGTGCCTATAGTTGCATCGAGTTGAGCATAAGCATCTCGGTATTCATCGGTATTACGCATCGCTGCTGTAATAGATCTCGTAACGGCATCTCCAACAGCTAACACCGCAGCAGCTAGTCCAATCGTAGCGCCTATAGACGTTTGCGTAGCAGATCCAGTAACACGCAATGCCATGTTATAGGTCATCAAACTACCGACTCCGCGAATAAATATTGGGCCGAGTGTTGAAATTGCTCCTCCGAGACCTCCGAACAATGTCACAACACCGAGTAGTACAAATGAAAGAGTCTGATGATGGCTGATGAAATCCACAATAGGCGGAATTACTCTGGCGAGAGTGTGAATCAGCCTATTCATGTCGAGCATGAACTGTCGCAAAATTCTCGCGTTCTCTCGAATCTCCGGAGAAAGTTGGCGCCAACGATCGCGCGTCTCGGCGTTGCCGTCATTCCAACTTCCGAGGATGGACACTCCGTCGGCGAGTTGCCGCAGATACGAACCAAGCCCTTGTTCTGATGTTTGCATACTTCCGAACAAGATGTTGCCGAACGAAATAGCGAGATCGTTGACAGCTTCCGTCGCTTGCGTCACTTGCATCGCGAAAGAGCGCATGCGCTCTTCCTTCATCTGCTCCAGCGTTCGACGCATGGTTGCCGGGTTGCTCATCTCCTCGTAGGTCTGACGAATCCTGTCGCCGATGACGGTCAATCCGGAGAGACCGGAACCGGCGTTGATTGCGCTACGACCGAAGATCCTGACTGCAAGGGATTGGCGTCCAGCCTCGGTCCCGACTTCGCGGAACATCACTTGCAGACGATCCATCGTTTCGATGAGCGTAGCAGAACTACCGTCGGCATTCGCCGTCAAGTTCGTGAACTGAGATTCGGCTTCCCTGAACGAGATCCCGGCGACGTCGCTCAACTCCTGGATCGTCGCTCGAGCCGGTCTACGCAGAGCAACCAATGCAGAACGCAGCGTATATCCGGCCTGGCTTCCTCGGATACCGATCGTCGACATACCCGCGAGTGCAGCGGTCGTCTCGCGAGAATCGTAGCCCATCGTCACCATCGCCGCGCCAGCCATCCGGAACGCAGCACGCAACTGCTCGATGGTCGTCGAGGTTCTCGCGGCGGCAACAGCTACTTGTCCAGCCATTCGCTCAGAGAACTGAACCTGGGTTTCGTGGCTAGCCACCATCTCGCGGTTATACAAGCTCGTCAAGTCGGTGAGAAACTGGATGCTGTCTGCCATCGCCATGTTTCCGGCACGGGCAAACACTGACGCAGTTCTGAACTGCTGCAACGCCATTTGCGTATTTGCGCCAGTCTCGATCAGCGTGTTCATGGATTCGACAGATGCCGTCGTCGAGTACCCAAGATCACGTCCTACCGACATCGCATTGCGCGTAAGAATCGAAGCGTGCAAAGACACATCTCTGGAAGACGTAGCCAGCGTCGTTCTGAGCATCGCTTGTGCGTTGGTGAACGCGGAGTATTGTCGAATAGACTGGCGAATGGCAAGACCGAGAACGACGAACGTAGCCTGGGCTCCCATGACCATGGAGCTGACGCCCATGAGACCGGCGCGGAGCATCCTGGTAGCTCCGGTGATGCCACGGAGCGAATTGCCCACCATCCTGGACTGAGCTGCGACAGCCGCCGCTCCTCGTGCGCCGAATAAAACTGTGAACGGTGAACTGGGCATTCGTCGCTCCTCGTCAGGACGTCACTTCTTCTTCGCTTCTTGGTTCTTGATATCTACCATGACGTCCATTGCTAACATCATCTCATAGTGCGTCAGTTCGGTCACGTTCAAAGACACGCCCCCGTTCGACGCATACGCCAACGTAACAGCATTGGCGATCATCTCCTTCGATTTTGCAATGGGTAGGAACGTTTGAAAAAACGGTCGTATGACCAGTCCAGCATGACGGTGAACTTTTCTTTGCACTCAGGGCACTTGCCGCTGGCTTCCCAGACGATACCACCACTCACCAACCCGAGCGCATCTTCGCAGGCATCGACGTCACGCTTCGTGAGCTGCATGAACTCGGAGTCGGTGACGGTGATTCCATCCAAGGTATCCTCGATCGACAGCACCGAACTCGAGAACATCGACGTGAACATATCGAGCGTCGTCGGATTCTTCGGAAGCTGACTTCCCCATGCGAGCCAGAGCGGCGGTCCGATGACGATCTTCTTCTTCAGCTTGTCGCCGATCTTGAATCCGTCGGCGAGTACGATGTTGCGTGTCAGCGTCTCTGGCGTGAACTCGACGATCTCGATCGTACCGAGGTCGCACGGGTAGTCGAACGACGCTCGACACGACGGACAGTTGCATCCCTTCAACGTCATGATGTTACCGAGCGACAGCATCCTGACGTAGGTATACATATAGAGAACGTCGGCTTGGAACATCTGCGCGAAGATCAGTTGCCGATGCTCGAACTTCTTGTCGGTGATCGGTCTGCCGCCGACCGACTTGATGGTGTGAGCGAGGATCGTGGAGATGTGCTCAGATACGGCATTCTGCTTGTCCTCGCCCCATCGACGTCGGATGTCCTGCTCGATGGCGAACGTGATCGGGATGGCCTCGAACTGTCGGTTGAACGTCCCGGTGTCCGACTTGACGCCGATCGGAAGTGTGGACCCCAGTTCTGCAAGCGTCCGGAGTTTCCTCGTCATCTTGCATTCGGAGCAATGGGTCACTTCCGCAGACTCGTAGTAGTGGCCACACCACCTACACTGCGAGGCGTCGTTGTCATCTTCGATGTAATCGCTATTCAACAGATCGTCGAGACTTCGTCGGTCAGTCATTGCTTACTCCAAATACGCACGATGCGCTTGTGAGTTGTTATTCAGTTGTCAGTGTCGGTTGCCGAGAACCAGATCATGCACCGGGAACGTCGATCACCATGTCACCCGAGAATGTCCACTCCTGCTCGTGGAGATCCCCAGCGTTGCTCATGTCGTAGTCGGAATACTTCCGCTTGAACACCCAGACCCCGATGATCTGTGCCGTGTGGCGCAGACGAGTCGAGATCGAGTAGTACACGAGCGTCCCATTCTTCTTGTAGTTCGGCGCGACGGGTTCCTGGCAGTCGCGCCACCACTGCGTCATCGCCGCCAACTCCACCCGATGGTGAATAGGCTGGGACGCGGTGAACTCGAACGCCTTGGAGTGGCCGCCAGAAGCCGCCGTCCTGTCGGGGAGATCCGCCTTGTCGATCTCCTCTTCGATTCCGCTCATCTTCGTGAAGAGCAGGCGCGGCATTCCCTGAATGATCAACTCTGCGTTGTTGACCGGGATGTGATCCGGAAGAAGTACGCCTTTCATGACATCGCCTCGCTTTGGTGAGAGTTGTAAAACGTGGAGTCGTCCTGGATCACGCCGCCCTGCACACGAAGTGGGTTCGCACGGCTGCGCTGTTGATGTCTGCGCCGTTCGCCACGATGAATCCGGTCTCCGTGATCGTGACGCCTGTGTCAGCGCCGAGATGCGAGACATAGGTGTCGGTGAGCATCTTGTTGGTCTTGAGACCGTAAGAACCCGCCGCCGTCACGGTGAACTCGATGGTCTCGGGCGTGAACGGACAAGTCGCGATGGTGACCTGCGCGGCCACTCCCAGGAACGATCCGATGTACTGACGTGTCGACATTGTATCTCTCTCCTCTTTCCGTTGTTTGCTTTGTGTAACCGGTTATCCGACCACACATCACTTGCTACACATGCAAGTTTACACCGAAGCCGACCGAGATGTCCAGTAGTCCCGACCTGGCTTCAATATGTGATTTATTCGATGGAAGATGGAGGTGGAAGGTAGGTCTACTCGGTGATGCCCATCGCGCCCATGAGGAACTTGGCGCGCTCGATCGCGTCGGCGAACTTGAGCGACACCTCGACGTTCAGGTCTCCGAGAGCCCTGGTCGCGTCGGTGTTGTTCTCCTTGTCGATCTTGATGATGCAGGCAGGGTCGGACCCGCCACGGAACGTCGTTCCTCGGAGTGCCCGCTTGCGGTACTCGGCGAGGAAGAGGCTCGAGAGCACACCGTCGATGACTGCGTCCATGAGGTCGTCGTTGATCTGGAAGATCGCCCAGTCGAAGCCCTCGAGCAGGATGTTCTCGTAGTGGGAGAGGAGTTCCCGCTTGTGCTTCCACGACATCGCAGTCGTCGTGTCGAGCGTCCTGTCGCCCCAGACGATGACCTGAGAACCGCCCGTCGCCCAGCGCAGACAGTTGACACCT
>ERZ1292629.729-Hain-H43-01um-R1-729-length-36041-cov-6_pt1 | contig 36041 bp, 42 predicted proteins | sample MGYA00564399_ERZ1292629 | MGnify/ENA primary metagenome ERZ1292629 (study PRJEB36523, sample SAMEA6512636) | groundwater metagenome | collected 2019-01-08 | study: AquaDiva: Metagenomics assemblies of 32 groundwater samples
TCCACCAACGATGCCCAGAGATAGAAGCTTGGGCCATCCGTGGTTGCTGGCGATCCGGTCAGGTATTCCAGAAATCGGACAAACACAAGCTGGAGAATAATCGCGATAGGGGAGACGATAATCCCCATCAGGAACGTCTTGACGACCATCGCCTTGGGTTCCGGATGGCAATCTTTACGCAGATAGTAGGAAAGCCACAGGATGCTTGGCAACACTCCCACTGTCACGAGTGTGCCATAGTATAACGTTGGCGGCATGAGTACAGTATACCGTATCTAGGCCCGTTCTGGCACGGGCCAATCCTCGACAAGGAGGAGTTTTTTGTTTTCCAGTGGAAGCTTTGACCAAATTTCTTCGGTCACAAATGGCATGAAGGGATGGAGAAGCTTTAGTAGGTTAATAAGATAAAGAACAAGGTTTTGTTTTATCTCCTCTTCATCGGGCGTATCCTTATTTTTTGACATCTCTATATATTTGTCGGCGATCTGATGCCACATGTAGTCGTAGATGATGTGGGCGGCCTCTCCAAAGCGATAGTTACTTATGTGTTTTGTTACCTCTTCGGCAGTTGTTCTCATTGGCCCACCAAAACTCACCGAACCAGAGATTTTGTCTATGGGAAATGGTTTATATCTATCCCAATCTCCGTCTACTCTTGTTACTATATACCTTGCAATATTCCAAAGCTTATTTGCAAACTTTTTTCCCATGAGTATGGTATCTTCCCCGAATCGCAGGTCTTGAAGGTCGGTTGTTTGATAAGCAAGACCAAAACGCAGAGCATCAGCACCATATTTATTGATGAGTTCAATGGGATTAATGCCGGTGCCGAGCGATTTCGACATTCTTTTGCCGTCTTTCGTCAAAACGGTCGCGTGAATATAAATATCTTTGAATGGTGCTTTGCCAGTAAATTCCATACCGGAAAATACCATGCGCACCTGCCACAGAAAAAGAATATTTCTGTCTGAGGTAATGAAATTTGTTGGGTAATACTCCTTGAAATCAGGCGCAGCTGTATTTGGCCAACCGAGCGTCGCAAATGGCCACAACGCCGAGGAGAACCAGGTATCGAGGACATCGGTCTCCCCCTCGATGGGTATTTGGTGGCCCCACCAGAGCTGGCGTGAGATATTCCAGTCACGCACATTCTCAAGCCAGCGATCATAGGGGCCGGCCCAGCGTTCGGGAATGAGTCGGAAATCACCGTCTCGGCGCGCCTTCAGAGCTAATTGTGCAAGATCTTTCATCTTTAAGAACCATTGCTTCGATGGGAGCGGTTCGATAACTGAATTACATCGATCGCAACGCCCGACGTTGTGCTCGTAGTCCTCGATTTTTTCTATAAGACCGAGCGTCTGAAGATCTACGACGATCTTTTTCCGTGCTTCTGAAGTTTTTAAACCCTGATAACGTACCCCTGCATTCTCGTTCATACGGCCGTGTTGGTCGACGATGGTGATAGAAGGGAGTGTATGGCGCTGACCAATTTCAGAATCGGTGACATCGTGTGCGGGAGTAACCTTGATGATGCCAGTGCCAAAATTTTTATCGACTGCTTCATCTGCGACTACTCGAATCGAGATTTTCTTGAGCTTGGGGGGCTGCTCGGGGAGAACATTGTTATCTACCGACTCAATTTCTAATTCTTTTCCTACATATGTAGTGTAACGTTCATCGTTGGGGTGAACTGCGAGCGCGGTGTCGCCGAGTTTTGTTTCTGGCCGTGCGGTGGCGAGTGTAAACGGACCATACTTAATATAGTAGAGCTTTCCTTTTTCCGGCACATAGTTTACCTCTAAGTCGGAAATACTGGTACCACATCGGACACACCAATTAATAACGCGCTCACCCTTATAGATCCACTTTTTTTCTTTGTAGTAATAGAGGAAAACCTTTTTAACCGCCTCTTGATAGTCGGGGTCCATGGTGTATTTGGTCCGTGTCCAGTCAACGGAGAGCCCTAGTTTTTTGGACTGTTCTAGAATTGCGGTGCCATATTTCTCTTTCCATTGCTCGACGCGCTCGATGAATTTTTCTCGCCCGAGATCTTGACGCTTAAGGCCTTCTTTGGCAAGCTCCTTTTCCACTACATTTTGCGCAGCAATACCGGCGTGATCAATTCCCGGAAGCCAGAGCACTTTATATCCCTGCATGCGTTTCATGCGCACAATAATGTCCTGGAGTGTTGTTTCTAGCGCGTGACCCATGTGGAGCTCCCCAGTGATATTAGGAGGAGCAATACAGGTGACAAATTTCTTTCTTCGTTCTCCGGGAAGTTTCTCTGGCGTAAAGTAGCCGCTGTCCAGCCATTGTTGGTAGATGCGGCCTTCGGTTTCTTTCGGATTGTATGCTTTAGAGAGTTCTTGCGGCATAGTGTCAGTATATCCAGGTTCTATGCCGAAGCAAAATTAAGATTCGCATTCATGGAAACTTTATTCCACTCTGCCTTGTGTTTGTTCTTCTTCCAGCTATAGTAGCCGGCGACTGCGATCATAGCCGCATTATCAGTGGTAAACTCCATAGGCGGCTGAAAGTAGAGGATACTGGCATCCGTGCATCGCTGCGCGAGCTGTTCTCGCAGCATCTTGTTGGCGGAGACACCACCAGAGAGTAGTATAGCTTTTACGTTGTAGTGGCGTGCGGCTCGCATGGTTTTCTCAACGAGTACTTCGATGGCGGCTTTCTGAAATGATGCGGCGATGTCAGCTTTGAGTTGTGCTGATGGTTTTTTGATATTTAAATCGCGTAGTAAATAGAGAACTGCCGTTTTGAGTCCCGAATAACTGAAATCGAAGCCCTTTTTATCGAGCATGGGGCGGGGGAGAGAATAGGCATCAGGATTCCCTTCTTTCGCTAGGCGATCAATGATAGGTCCGCCGGGATAACCAAGTCCCAGTAGGCGTGCTGCTTTATCGAATGCTTCGCCCACGGCATCATCGAGCGTTTCCCCCACGAGTCTATACTCGCTGTGGCTGCTCATCAGGACAAGTTCCGTATGGCCGCCGGAAACCAGGAGATTGAGCGCTGGGAATATGTCCGGCAGTGGTTCCTCGCGACCCAACCAATTAGCATGCACATGGCCGTCCAGGTGGTTTACGCCAACCAGCGGCTTTTTATAAAGCCACGCTAGGGTTCGCGCAAAAGTAAGTCCTACCAGAAGTGCTGGCCCGAGACCGGGACCGTGAGTAACGGCAATAAGATCGATCTCTTTTTCAAAATCTCGGATACCAGCTTCAGTTAACGCGCTCTCGAATACATGAGAAATGTTCTTCGTATGTTCGCGTGAGGCAAGATTGGGCACCACGCCGCCATATTTGGCGTGGAGTTTTACCTGCGACGAGACTACATTCGATAAAACAGTGAATTGTTCTGTGCTAGAGACCCCAACAACTGCGATGGCGGTCTCGTCGCAGGAGGTCTCAATGGCGAGGATGGTCATAAGTTATCTCCAGTGTGTTTCTGTAATCTTTGCATGTGGAGGGTTCTTAACCTCGATTTTTGTAGAAAATAACGAAGAAAGATTTTCCATAGAGCTGAATTTTATGACAACATTTAGGGGACTCTCTGAAAGTGTGTCAATTTCTTCATGAGTTAATTTTCTATTGTCCTTTTTGATGTCTACCCCTATCGCATCTCCCTGATAAATAGCGTTAACGCCCCCACAATCAATCTCAAATTCGTTATTATCAGTTACGATCTCAATATTCAGGGCGGTACCCTTCCCCTGATTTGTGAGAATTAAAACCCAGTCACCGTTATTAGGCCGCATCCATCTCATTGTCAGGCCCGGTTGGTGCGCGCTCCTATTTGCCTCTAATGTAGCCTGTGCCAAGCTATAAGTCTCATCTCTTAATCTATAAGTTTCGATTGTGTATAAAATAATAACCAGAAATGTCCAAAATAAAATTAAGTCCGATGAACTTTTGATTATGCTTACTGCGCCGAGAAATCTTAGTAATGGCCAGCTAGATAAAGCGTACTTGTAGTCAACAAATCCAAGGATACCCAACACTAGAACCAGAAAGTATAAACGATAAATGAAGCCGGGTTTATCCAACAGCCATTTCTTGAACTGGACGATATATTTCATCATAAGAATCGGTTTATTCTCAATCTCTTGTACTGTGAATTGATTGCAGCCCCGAGGGGATTAGGTCACAACTCTCAACGATAGGCAAAGGTAGTCCTTCGATCGTTCGACGTGCTCACGATGGTGAGCGTAATCGAACCATAAACTCAGGACACTTCTCCAGTTCAGTTTACACTGAGCTTGTCGAAGTGCAGCCCCGAGGGGATTTGAACCCCTGTACCAAGCTTGAAAAGCTTGTGTCCTAACCAGGCTAGACGACGGGGCCATTGTTGCGATTCAATAATGTCGCAGTATTGAATTTCGCTTGGCGTAATTTGTCTTTAACTCTATTTCTCTCTGTCTCGCTTTTATTCTATCACCGTACTTCTCTTGATGGATAATTTTCCACGGCTTGTACGCTCTCGTTGAACGTACTTTATCAGTATTGTGAGCGATCAGACGTACATGTATGTTCGCGCTTATCCCGATGTAATGTTTGCCCGCATTGTTTTCTAAAATATAGAGATAGTAAGACATTATTCTAGTCCAGGCTACCTGCCTGCCGGCAGGCAGGGACGACGGGGCCACGGTCGCGCGAAACTTAAATAGTATGTCATAAAAACGCTCTTTGAGCAATGTAGTTTCTCGCAACTCTTGTGTGGTATGCTCCGTCATAGAGAGCAGTCCTAGTTATCGCTACGAGCTGCCGCTCGTACCAAGCCATGGAGGACACCACATTGCAACGGTTTGAACAGTTGGTTGCACAGTATCAACGGACTATGGTTAATTTCCATTTCCGTTTTGTGGGAGATAAGTTCCAGGCGGAAGACCTGGCGCAGGACACTTTTTTGAAGGCCTATAAAAAATTTCATACGCTGAAAGACCCCGACAAAGTAAAGTCGTGGCTCATGGCTGTTGCTCGCAATGTTGTGATCGACTTCTATCGGAGGAACAAAGACAAAACGGTTGTGCTGGACGAATCGTTGCACGTGACCCATCCAGAGGCGACAACCGTTGATTATCAGGACCAAATCAGTCAGGCGGAATTGTCGCGACAACTTGCGCAGTGCATCGACCGGTTGGTGAAGGAAGACCGGGCGATTGTTCGATTGTTGTATTACGAAGGTTTTTCTTATCAGGAGATCGGCGAACTCTTGGGGATCAACCAAAACACATTAAAAAGCCGACTCCATCGGGCGCGGAAAGCGCTGCTGGGCGTGATCAAATCCGACCGAGCGCTTGCCGATGCCGCGATGGAGTATGGCAGTACACATCCCTAGTATGGATACCCATCATAAGGATGAGACGGTGATTGATAATTATTTGCGGGCACATTTTATACGGGACACCCAGCTCATAGGGGGGATTGAACCATCGCGGGATTTTGTACCGCGGACGTTACGCCGCATCAAAGCATATGACCACCGCCGACAGATCGTTCAAGACAGCGTGGTGGTAATGCTTACCGGATTGCCGGTCTTCCTGCGGCAGACATGGCTCTGGTTTCGGCAGGACTATTTTTCCGTTGCGTCGCTTCCCTTTGGGCATACGATCAAGTATTTCTACGAACTATTCCTGTCAGCAATGACGCTCTATGGATTGGCGGCATTGGGGCTTGTTGTCCTCGCTTCCTATGTGATGAAGTTCCGCAAGAGCTTTATGATCCCAGCGCGGCAGTTTATCTCCTGGTAGTATAATACAAAAACACCTCGTACGAGGTGTTTTTGTATTTAGGGGGCTTGCTGGAGAACCCTTTTGAATACATCCGGGTGATTCGCTGCAAGGTCTGACAGCATTTTTCGGTCAAGCTCGATGTGAGCTTTTTTAAGTCGCGCAATCAGCCGCGAATAACTCACGCCTTCTTGCCGTGCAGCCGCTCCAATCTTGATTTGCCAAAGGCGACGGAAATTGCGCTTTTTCTTTTTACGGTCGGCAAATTGAAATGCCCAGGCATGCAGAAGGGCTTCTTTTGCCTGGCGCGGCTTTGATTTGCGCGTCCACTTAAAACCTTTTACGTGCTTGAGTAGACGTGTACGCTTTTTATTTGCAATGGTGCCTCGTTTAACGCGTGTCATGGTGGAGTATCGGAGTGGGGGTCCCCGGTCGCCCGCGAGGGTCCCTTTAGGGACATGCATAGGCGACTAGCGGGAACTCTGTGCTAATAACTGGGGATCAGCGCCTTGGTTACATTCACTAAATAGCTAGGTACGTGAACCGTCCCGCGCTTTGAGCGAGTGCGGTTGCCTGATTCTTTTGCATTGAAATGGTTTTGATGCGGGTGGCGCTTAGTAATGCCCCCTCCGCCGGTGATTTTAATCCGTTTCAGAAATGATTTGTTGGTTTTATTGCTCTTTGCCATATGCTACAAGCTATTTGCTGTTTACCTTCTTGTCCCTTTGCACCATGATGACCCATCCGTAGGGCGACCGCCGAGGCTGGTCAAGGGTTATGAAAGGGTGCTGGAGAAGCTTTAAAAATTCCAGAAGCTTTTGCCTGCCCATCTCGGCAAGGCCTTTTTCGCGGCCGCGCAACGTGAGCTCTACTTTAACGTTATGGCCCTCGCCCAAGAACTCATCGGCCCTCTTTGCTTTGACCTGCAGGTCATGTGCACCGGTTTTGAACCCAACGCGGATGGTCTTTGTTTCCTGATCTTTTGGTTTTTTTACGCCGGATTTCTTTTCCTGACGCTCTTTCTGGTACAGGTACCTACCCAAATCCATGATCTTGGTGATGGGCGGCTGGGCATTCGGGCCCACCTCCACCAAGTCCAAATCCTGCTGTTGGGCGAGCTTAAGCGCTTCGTAGGTCTTCATCGTACCCAGCTGTTCACCGGAGGGGCCAATGACCTGAACTTCGGGAACGCGGATAAAGTTGTTGGCGCGAAGTTGTTTCTGCAACGTATCAAAAAATCAGTGCCCCCAAGCGTACCACGAGATTGCTAAATTGCCAAGAGGTGGTTAATCTTTGCCGCCATGATGAAATCATTCTCCGATAAGCCGCCGATGGAGTGGGTCCACAGTTCAAGACGCAGTGTGGCGTACGAGAGATGAATGTCGGGATGATGTCCTTCTCGTTCGGCAAGATCGGCAATTGTATTGACCAATGCCATAGCACTCCGGAAATTCTTCAGCCGAAGTTCTTTGGAGATTTTTTTATTGCTGTTATCCAGCGTCCAACCAGTTGCCTGTGCTAGGTATTGGTGCGATTGCTCTGGCGTCATAGGAGGAACGCCACCCTCGCATGGTACACATTTTTTATTGAGAAGAGTATCCATACTTCCACTGTATGAAAAACAGACGCCCGCCGCAACTCCGTATGAAGTTGCGACGGGCACAGCGGGCGTCATGACAGCGGCCAAGCGCCGTCATTATCGCGCCGGTAGGGCGGTTTTTGACCGTGCCCGAGAAATCTGATGTCGTAGAACCTGCGCTGGAGAGATGTGGTCGGCGGACGCTTGCCGACATCGAAGTAGCATCGCCGGCCCTGGAAACGATCGGGGAATCGCGGGTCAGCGGGTGGCACATCGAGCGAGCCGTATCCGGCAACAACCCAGTTCCATCGCTGGAGGTTCAGCCGGTACATTCGCAGACGCACGGGCATGTCTAAAAAATCCGGTAGCGTGATGTAGATCGCCCAACGCTCAACACCCTCATGACGACTGGTAAGCCGCTCGCGCTTCCTAATGTGGAAACGCGCGCCGCGAATTGGCCGGAGACTTTCAGCGACTTGTGCGATTTCTTTAAGGAACGCTTCCGTCTCTTCACGAACACCTCTCACCACAGACCAATCGATAGAGTACATGTCCTCCTCCAACACTATCGTAGCGGCTTGATGAAGGTTTTGTCAACGGCGATTTGTTAAAAGTGGGAGAGGATCAATAGCGTGTCGCAGGACGTATACGCCAAGGTGGAGGTGATAGGGAGTGTCTTCTGCATTTCCAGTATTGCCGACAAAACCAAGGATGGTGTCAGTGGTAACTTCTTGCCCCACACGCAGACCTTTTGCGAACCTATCGAGATGTGCGTAGTAATAACGGCGTCCTCCTGCGCCGACAATATTGACAATATTGCCGCCAATATCGGTGGCGGCAATACGTGTGACATAGCCGTAGGTACCGGAGAAAACAGGCGTGCCCTTGGGGGAAAAGATGTCCTGGCCTTCATGAGTGCGGTCTTCAGGGCGCGGCGCTCCCCACGAATCGGCAATACCGGAAACTTTTACGCCATATACAGGCACAAGGATTTCTGTGTCGGGTGCTTGCCAGGAAAGACGGGCAATTTTAATAGGTAATGTGATGCGCTCAAGGAAGTTGCGAGTGGTCTCTGAAAGGGTGAGTGTTTGATCGGGGTAGTATTTAGGAAAGTTAACAGTGAGGTAGAGAAGATAGACACACACGGACAGAAAGAGAATGACCAGTATGAGAATGATTCGTGTGGATCGTTTTTCCAACATAGAGAAATTATAGCATGACACAATAAAAAACCGCCCATGGGCGGTTTTTTATTAGGGTGGAGATGGGCGGAATTGAACCGCCGTCCAAAGTCGGAATCCGTGGATGTACTACCGTGGTAGGCGATTTGGTATGGGCGTGAAGTAAAAACCGCCAAAATAATTCACACCGTGTTCTCTAAAGTTTCGGCTGTACGCGAGAGAACGACGCTCCAGCCAGAGCTCGATAATAACACCCCATGATCTCGTATCGAGCATCCGAGTGGGATGGCTTACCTAACCGAAGTTAGGCGAAAGCGTAGTTACTGGAATAGTTGCCAGTTACTTTGATTGGCCGAAAGATTTACGTGGCTCACAGCCATCCACGCGCGGCATCACACAGATGAACAAACTTCGTCGAAGCCGATCATCCCCGTGGGTATAGTATAGCAAAAATGCGCACTCTTTACAAGACGTATAAACACTGCATAATGTTGGGTGCAAGGAGGAGCTTTGACCCACAGAGGCGACGAGTTCAAGAAGAACCTTACCGCGTTGTGGTATCTATTGAGCCGACTTCCCGATCATGTGCTCCGGACACTCCGAGATGCGCCCATCGATAAGCCACTTTCAGAACTTCCAACGCCCATTGCGACGGAAGATCGTTTTCTTCTGGAGCAGTTTTGGACGGAGCCAGTGACGAAAGAACTCGTTCGTCTGGCAGTTCAGGAAGAACTTACAGGTCGGGCACAGAAAGCAAGAAGTTCAAAAACACCAACTATCCACTGACCCGTCGTGCCCAGAGGAGCGCGGCGGGCTTTCGTTTATAAAAAAGAATCGGGTGCTACGCGAACATGCGCAACACCCGATGGGTTGGCCGTCAGGCCAGGTAGGGACGCCTTCGTTCGAAGGTCGGCAAGCTGGGGGACGCGGTTTGCCTGAGGCGGTTCGTGACCGTAGTCGGTCTCCACCGCAGGAAGTTGCGCAGCACTTGGGCCGCGCAACTTTCGGTGTGGCAGTCCGGATAGATCTTCACCGCTTGCTGAAGGTCGCCGGGGATCCATGCGGGGAATCGATGAGAGGTGTCCGTTCCCCGGCAGATGAAGCGGAAGTGCCGCTTCGTCTCTCCGGTTCGAGGGATGCGGTCGAAGACCGGCACGGGTAGGCGATCATGTGGCAGTCGCAGTAGCCACTCCATGATCTCCTCCCCCTCTTCTGCCACAAGATGCAAAGTGCCGGATCTGGCGCCTCCGCTCTCCCGTTGCAGCTTGATGGCAGTTGCGATCACGGCTTCGCTGAGACGGTTCGACCCAGCCAGCGTGAACAGCGCAATTCCGTCTTTACTCATTTCACCCCCATGAAGGAAAAGCCAGTCCCCGGGATTCGGGAGCTGGCTTGAGGTTTTCTTTAGACGATTTGGATCATGTTTGGAGAAATTCTCGAGTCAACACCCGAACCCTCATGACAGAGGGCAATAAGCAACTTCGTAAACAGGACGTAGTGCGCTCGGGACATAGGGTTATACTATCAGCTATTTCTTATCCGTCAATGCCTCGCTGACGGGCTCGGGCAACGTCTTTTTTCTTGATTGCTTCCCGTTTGTCATATTTTTTCTTACCCTTAGCGATGCCAATGAGGAGCTTGATACGCCCGTGCACCGCATAGAGTTTGAGGGGAATGAGCGCAAGGCCATGAAGTCCTGTAAGCGCGTTGATCTGCTTTTTATTCAGTAGGAGCGCCCGACTTGCTTGCGGGTCGTAATCACCGGGAATATTGGCCGGCTGGTACGGCGCGATGATAGCGCCGACGAGCATGGGTCGACCGTTGATGATTTTGACGTACGAGCCCTTGAGTGAGGCCTTGCCCGTTTTGATTGATTTTACTTCGTAGCCCTTGAGCACCAACCCCGCCTCGAGCGTTTCAAGGATTTCATAGTCAAACGTTGCTCGTGGGTTGGAAGCGAAATCTGGCATGCATCATGTTCTCTCTTGGAGGACAACGGGAAGTTTGAGCGTTTTTTCACCGCGCATGACCGTGAGGGTCACTTCTTCACCGACTTTGCATTTTTGCAATGCGTCAGTCAGGTTCCCCTTTTCATTCAGCGCCTTTCCGTTGACTTCGGTGATGATGTCATTCTCTTTGAGCCCTGCTTTTGCGGCGGGAGAGTGCGGGATGACGGCTTGAGAGGCGGGGCGATGATCGCGCATGACTAATGCCCCGTAATCAACGGGGAGCGAATATTTTTCTTTAGCATCTTTTGAAAGCGTCACATACATCAGCCCAATGTAGGGTTTGATGATGCGGCCGTGTTTTATGATGTCTTCCAGATCCTGCTTGGCCCAGTTAATGGGGATAGAAAAGCCGATGTTTTGCGCGCCAAAGATGACGGCGGTGTTGATGGCCACGACACGGCCCTCCAAATCCAATAGGGGCCCTCCGGAATTTCCCTGGTTGATGGCCACATCGGTCTGCACCACGCCGCGGAGCTCCTCGGCGTGTTCGCCGGAACCCAGTGCGGCAGAAATACTGCGCGCAAGGCCGGAGATGATACCTTTAGAGACACTATTGGAGAATAACCCAAGTGCATTGCCGATGGCTACTACGGTCTGCCCGAGTTGGAGTTGACCAGAGTTGCCCAGCTCAAGGATGGGAAGATCTTTCGCCTCAATCTTTAATACGGCAATATCATTAACCGGATCGCGCGACAGCACCTTAGCGGGATGTTCCTTCTCATCACTCGTGATGACGGTATATTCTGCGTCGGTATCGAAAACGACATGCTTATTCGTGAGAACGAGGCCGTCTGACTTTACAATGAACCCGGAACCGCCCCCGACCTTTGTCTTCTGCTTTGCGCCATCATCCACGTCTTCTATCGCAAAAGGATTAAAGAGCGACGCGGGGCTTAGTCCGCGTACTTTAGGCAGGTATTTAGTGATTACAATACTGACGACTGCCGGGGAGGCGCGCTTTACGACTTCAATAATCGGCTTATCATATTCATGGTTTGCCATATATACTCAATTATGAAGTGAGATGAAAAATTTTTCAATCCTCACCTTGTTACCCATGAGGAGTGGTGACGCTGAAATACGGGGGGAGAAAAAGTGGCGATTCGTACTGAAATAGCATATATTGATTTTATGATTCAGGGGCTCTTGAAACATCGGATGGCGGCTCACTGGCCGGGCGTTAATTTTGATATTCTCATTCCCGACGACCCGGCATTGGGCGATTATTCCACCAATATTGCGTTTACGCTTGCCCAGCAGCAGCACCAAAGCCCCGCTGATGCCGCAGAGCGTGTAATCCAGTTTGTAAAAGACGATGCTGTGCTCGGTCCTGTGTTTGAAAAGGTCGTATTTGCCGCGCCCGGTTTTGTGAATTTTTTTCTCAAGGCGTCATTCCTCCAACAGCATCTTGCCGACATCTATCGCAAGCGTTCTGCCTACGGTTCAAGCCCCATCAACAAAGGCAAAACTGTGATGGTGGAATATACCGACCCCAATCCTTTCAAACAGTTTCACATCGGTCACCTCATGTCTAATGCCATTGGAGAGACCATTGCCCGTCTCTACGAGGCGACGGGCGCTAAAGTCATCCGAGTCAACTGGCAGGGCGATGCGGGGCTGCATATTGCCATGGCGGTATGGGGTATGCAGAAAGGGCATGACTATCTAGGGCCCGCTTACACTTTTGGTGCGCGGGCGTATCAAGATAATCCGGAAGCGAAAAAAGAAATCGAAGCCATCAATAAAAAACTCTATGACCGCAGTGATTCAAAGCTCAACATGCTCTATCAAAAAGGTCGCGAGGGAAGTTTGCGCCACTTTGAGACGCTCTATCAACGGCTCGGCACGAAATTCACGCACTATTTTTTTGAAAGTGAGATGGCCCCGCGCGGAGTTGAGATTGTCAGGCAGCACCCTGACGTGTTTGAGGCAAGTGAAGGCGCCACGATATTTAGAGGCGAAAAATACGGACTCCACACCCGCGTATTCATTAACGCGCAGGGACTGCCGACCTATGAGGCCAAGGAGCTTGGTCTTAATCAAGAGAAATTCAGATTATACAAACCGGATCTATCATTGATCGTGACGGGCAATGAGATTACGGAGTATTTCAAAGTGCTCTTGCAAGCCATGCAATTGATCATGCCCGAGGTGGCATCGCGGACCCGCCATGTGCCCCATGGCATGTTGCGCCTGCCGAGTGGGAAAATGTCATCGCGGACCGGAGAGGTAGTGCCCGCCGAGCAATTTATTGATGAGGTAAAAACCTATGTTGATGAAAAACTCGCGCAACGAGAAGGGTTGAGCACCAAAGAGCGGGAAGGTATCCGCGAGAGCGTGGCCCTGGCGGCGATCCGCTATACAATGCTGCGCCAGGGAATTGGGCGCGATATTACGTTTGACGTTAAAACTGCGGTTGCGTTTGAGGGTGATTCAGGTCCGTATTTGCAGTATACCCATGCCCGCCTTTCGGCAGTACTGACAAAGGCAGGGGTCTTGGCGCGCTTGAGCCGCTACGTATATCGCCCGAGCGCCCACACCCTCAATGAGAACCTAGAACTGCGACTCATCAAACACATGCTGGATTTTTCCAGCGTGATCGTGCGCTCAACACAACTTCATGCCCCCAATGCGCTCGCGTCGTATCTCCACGGGCTTGCCACACTGGCCAACCGTTACTATGAATCAATCCACATCTTGAGTGACGAACAAACCGCCCGGAAGGCGGCTCGGCTCGTGCTCGTTGAAACGATCGTGGCGATCCTCAAACGCGGATTGGACCTCTTAGGCATTCGTGCTCTCAAACGAATTTAGGATCTCTGTCCGAAACTCACGGAGTAGATGAGTGCGCCGATGACATTAGTGGTCATATCGGCGAGTGTGTCAGCGAGTCCGCCGCCGTGGAAATAGCGATAAAAAAGCGGGAATACATCTTGCGCCCTGTTGGAGAGAAACTCTGCAATCTCCCAGGCAACTCCAACGAGCGCCACCACTCCGGCAATGAACACAATTCGCGGCACGGGCGAAAGGTGTGTTACAGAACTCCGAAACAGCGCGTGGGCAAGCCATGCCACCGCAAATCCGCCTGCAAGGTGCAGAACCTTATCAAAAAGTGGGAAAGAATCGTAGAGATTAAAAAATCCCGTGACAATAATCCCGAAAAATAAAACCGCCGCAACGAGTGAGACGGGAATGTAGACACGAAGCATGTAGGGGAAAGTATACCGTTCTTTGATGGGACTGGCAAGATGTTTCCGTTGAAAAAATGCAGGAATTTCTGTACGATGGACTAGCCAATGAGCCAATTTGACTTCCAGAAAACGGAGCAGAATATTCGACAGTTTTGGCGCGATCATCATATCTTTCAGAAATCTTTAGATTTACGCCGGCGCGCAAAACGCTTTGTCTTTTTTGAAGGTCCGCCCACAGCAAATGGTCTCCCGCACATTGGGCACTTCTTGACGCGTATCTATAAAGATCTCTACGGCCGTTATAAGACAATGCGGGGCTATTTTGTATTACGCAAGGCTGGATGGGATACGCATGGACTTCCTGTCGAGATCGAAGTGGAAAAACAGCTTGGGTTTACCAATAAAAAACAGATTGAGGAGTACGGGATTGCGGCATTCAACCGCAAGGCCCGCGAGAGCGTATGGAAGTATCAGCGTGAGTGGGAGGAGATGACCGAGCGGATGGGATTTTGGGTTGATCTACAAGATTCGTACGTTACCTATGAAAGTTCCTACATTGAGTCGCTCTGGTACGTCATGCGGCAGATTTGGGACAAGAAATTGTTGTATAAAGCCCACCGGGTAGTGCCCTTTTGTACGCGGTGCGGTACCGCATTGTCGTCGCACGAGGTCGCGCAAGGATACAAGGTAGTCAAGGACACATCGGTCTATATAAAGTTCAAAATTACCAGCGGGAAGTTTAAAGATGCTTTTATTCTCGCGTGGACAACGACACCGTGGACGTTGCCCGGCAATGTTGCGCTCGCAGTGGGTAACAACATTGAATACATTATCGCCGAGCACGGAGGCGAGCACTTCGTCCTTGCAAAAGATGTCGCGGAAAAGGTTTTGGGGAGTACTCCAACTATTGTTGAAACATTGAAAGGGAGTGATCTCGTGGGGTTGCACTACGAACCGTTGTTTGATGTTCCTGCACTGAAATCCGGTGCTTCATACCAGATTTACGAAGCCGATTTTGTGGCAACCAGTGAGGGCACGGGCGTGGTCCATACCGCAGTGATGTATGGTGAGGATGACTATGTACTCGGTACAAAAGTGGGGTTACCCAAGGTTCACAGTGTGGACAAAAACGGCAAATTCACCGGGGCGGGCGATGGGCTGGAAGGAAAATACGTTAAAGATCCGAAAACAGAGAAACTCATCCTTGAACACTTAAAGAAAAGTGGATTTCTTTTGAAGACAGAACTCTACGAACACGAGTATCCGTTCTGCTGGCGGTGCGAAACGCCGTTGCTCTACTATGCGAAGGATTCCTGGTTTATTCGCATGTCGGCGTTGCGGGATCAATTGCTCAAGAATAACGAGACCGTGAACTGGGTGCCCGTGCATATTAAAGAAGGAAGATTCGGGCAGTGGATTAAGGAAGGAAAGGACTGGGCATTCTCGCGCGAACGCTACTGGGGCACGCCACTGCCCATCTGGGAATGTACCAAATGCGGCGCACAGGATCTGGTCGGTTCTTATCAGGAATTGCGCGAACGCGCGGTGACGCACGACAATACCTATTTCATCATGCGGCATGGTTTTACCGCACGTGATGAACACGACCGAGCAATTATTAGTTCGCGTCTTGAAACGGACACCTATTCGCTCACTGACGAAGGCCGCCAGCAGGTTGAGCATATCATCGCCGAGTTGAAAAAACGCCACGAGCATTTTGATGTTATTTACTCATCTCCCTTCAAGCGCACGATAGAAACCGCCCAAATTGCGGCACGAGTGTTTCATGACGCCAAGGTGGTGACCGACGAGCGTTTGGGAGAGGTTGTCCACGACAAAGCATGCGAAGGCAAAGCGCACGATGCATGTCCTATGGCTGATCAGAAAACGAGCTTCACAATGAAGGACAAGACGGGAGAAAGTTGGGACGATGTGAGGACGCGGATGTTATCATTTATGCGAGATACTGACCGCGAGCACAATAACAAGAAAATTCTCATCATTAGTCATGGGCATCCGTTGTGGTTTTTAGATCGCATGTCACACGGACTGACGTCAAAAGAGATATTGGCGCAAGTAGATACCGACAAGGACTGGTATCCTCCCATTGCTGGCGCAAAGAAATTGGAATGGCACGCGATCCCGCGCAATGATAGGGGGGAATTGGATCCCCATCGTCCATTTATTGACGAGACGGTTCTGCGATGTGCGCAATGCGAAGGCGATATGCGGCGCATCCCCGATCTCGTCGACGCGTGGTTTGATTCCGGCGCGATGCCGTATGCACAGTGGCACTGGCCCTTCGAAAACGAAAAAACATTCAAAGAACAATTTCCGGCTGATTATATTGTGGAAGCCGTAGATCAGACACGCGGTTGGTTTTATACGCTCTTAGCAATCGCTACCCTTTTGGGTAAAGATACTCCCTACAAAAACGTGATGGTGCTAGGACATACTTTAGATGCAAAAGGAAAGAAGATGTCGAAATCGAAAGGAAACACTATGTTAGCGATTCCTGCAATGGAAATGTATGGAGCAGATTCTCTTCGCTGGTATTTCTTCTCCACGGTGTCAATTGGGGAAAGTAAGGCAGTTGTTCCAGAGGAGATAAAAGAAAAAAATAAAGGATTCCTTGCAACACTGGCAAACTGTATGAGGTTCTATGAGCTGTATGTGACGGAGGTCGTCAGTGATGCGGGACAGGCAATAAATGCCTTGGATAAGTGGATTCTGTCGCGTTTGCATGGAACGGTTGCATCAGCCACCGAATCCATGGATGCCTATGATCCGACAGCGGCATCTCGTACTATCGAAAGATTTGTCACCGACGATTTTTCCAATTGGTGGCTCCGTCGTTCGCGCAAGCGCACAGATGCATTACCGCTTCTGCGGACACTCCTTATAGAAATAGCAAAACTCTCTGCACCGTTTATTCCATTTACCGCCGAAGATATGTTTTTGCGCTTGCGTAACCGCGAAGATGCCGAGAGCATACATTTGACGGACTGGCCCACGGTTTCCAAACGCGCCATCAGCGCAAAACTGGAAGAAGAGATGGTTCGTGTGCAGGAAGTGGTGCGTGCTGGACTGGCATTGCGCAAAGAATTGCAGATTCGCGTGCGCCAGCCCCTGCATGCGGTAACGATATCCGGCAAGAAATTCGATGCTGATCTGGAAGCGCTCATAAAAGACGAACTCAACATAAAAGAAGTCCATTACCAGAAAACAGGGGATGTAGTATTGGATTTAGCGCTAACGCCGGAATTAAGCGCCGAGGGTCTCGCGCGTGAAATGATCCGCCAGATTCAAGACATGCGCAAAGAAGCGCAGTACAAGTTTGATCAGAAAATATACTGCCAGTGGCATAGTCCCAACCGCGAAGTGGTAGATGCCATTGCGCATTGGGGCAAAGACATTGAACGTCAAGCGGTCTTATCTGACATGGTCAACGTGGTGCCCGATGCCAAGGCATTCGATGTTCAGAAAGAAACAGAGCTAGTACCAGGCAAGAAAGTTTGGGTTGGGCTTAAAAAATAAGATGGACCAGATCATTCTCATTGGAGGCGCCCCAACGGTTGGCAAAAGCTACTTAGCAGAACGATTAGCTCAAGATTTGAAGCTTCCCTGGATGTCGACCGATATTATTCGAGAGTGGATGAGGGAGCTTATTACCCATCGCGAGGAGTTCCCGAATCTTTTTGATTTCGATCATCGGGAGCACGCCGATCCCGTCGAATATCTTACCACTCGCACGGCACAGGAAATTGTAGACCATCAAAATCTCGAAAGTGTGCAGACCTGGAAGGGAGTAGAGGCGCTCGTCAAGAAAAACTATGTATGGGACTCTTTTATTATTGAGGGAGTGGCAATACTTCCACAGTTCGCGGCGGATCTTGCCAAGCGAAACCCAAGAGTAAAACCTGTGTTTTTACTTGATCACGACGCTGATCGCTTGCGCGAAGTCATCTATACCAGAGGACTTTGGGACGACGCCGATAAATACCCCGATACCGTAAAAGACAAAGAACTTGCGTGGGTTATGCTTTTTAACTCATGGATTGAGCGGGAATGTAAGAAAGTCGGCCTGCCGACGATTGAGGTCCAAAGGGGAGATAGTTATATTGAAGAGGTAAAACGTATAATTCACGAGACATGAAGCGAGTCTACCTTGTACATCAATGGAGTTGGGGGCCATCCGATGGCTGGTATCCATGGCTTACAAAAGAACTGGAATCTAGGGGATTCCAAGTTTCTGTTCCCACTATGCCTGACACAAACCATCCCACAATTGCCGCATGGGTGAGGCATTTGGAAAAGATCGTCCAACCTTCGGATGACGAAACATATTTTATTGGGCATAGCATTGGCTGCCAAGCAATTGCGCGATTTATTGCAAAAACAAGAACTCCAGCTGCGGGAGTTCTCTTTGTCGCTGGATGGTTTACCCTGATGGGCCTGGAATCAGAAGAGGAAAAGAGCATTGCGCAACCATGGATGGAAACACCAATTGATTACAGAACCTTTCGCTCGTGTGTTAAAAAAGTGGTCGTACTCCTCTCGGACGATGATCCATTTGTTCCCATCGAGAACGCGGGTCTTTTTCGTAAGAACATGGGAGCTAAAGTTATTATAGAAAAAGGCGCGGGGCACTTCACCGGCGAAGAAACGGGTGTTATGGAATTTCCTATTATTCTTAAAACATTTTTACGATTAGCCCATGCGGACTGAAGCCCTCATCATTAAAACCCAGCCGACCAACGAGTATGATGTGTTGGTGACGTGCTATACCCCTGAGTGGGGCAAGCTTACCGCGGTGGCAAAATCGGCGCTCAAGCATGGTTCGATGCAGGGGATGCATCTGGCGACATTGTCACTCGTTGATTTCGAGCTCATTGAGGGCCACTCCCTTCCTATTATTGCCGCGGCGCAAAATCAGCAAGGGTACCCTAATATTAAACAGTCACTGGAGCGGGTGACCATGGCGCAATTTTTTCTTGAAACGGTTGAAAAAATGGTTTTTGACCGCCAGCGTGATACACACCTATGGAAATTCCTCACAACAACTATGGACGAGCTCAATGGCACCGGCGGATCATGGCCATGGTTCCGCGCACGGCAGATAGCGATGCTTGATGTGCTAGGATATGCTCCACAACTCGATCGGTGTGTGCGATGTGATGCGGCACAAAGTCCCGCGGGGTGGGCATTGAGCGTTGAGCTTGGCGGCCTGGTATGCTCGCGCTGTTTTATTGCCGGCACCAAAGCGGTGCTGCTGTCGCATCATGAGACGGGACTACTGCAGGGCCAAGAGAAGACGACGATACCATCAACCAGGTCCGCAGTTGATACATTGTTCGAATATCATGCCGGTTCAAGTTTTACGTCATTACAGATGCTCTATGCGCTACCTCTTGCTCCATCGCCCGTGATACAATAACACCATGGCATTTTCTGACCGCGTGTTGGATGTTCTCGCAACAGAAAGCTCCCAGAAAGCCCTCAAATGGCTCATCCTTCTGGCGTTGGTACTCTTTGTCGCTATGTTTGTACTCTTCTGGTACGCGGGGCCGTCATTTTCCGAGCGCGACGTGGTATTTGAGTTAAAAGGTCCCAGTCAAGCATTGTCGGGTGACGAGGCAATCTACACGCTCACCTACAAAAACAACACTAAAACGACTCTGCACAATCTGCGGCTGCGTTTTTTCTATCCCGATGACTCTATTGTGCCGCAAGGCGATGAATTTGTGCAGGATGAATCCAGTGAGGGGCTAACGCTCGACGATCTTTCTCCCGGCGATAAGGGAGAACGCGAGTTCAAGATTTTCCTCATTGGCGACAAGGGAGATATCAAGACAGCAAAAGTCGAAGTGCTGTTTAACGCGGGAAGTTTACGCTCGGCGTTTACCAAATCATCTGCAGTGACGACGACCATTGTGGGCCTGCCCATCCCTCTGACGCTTGCCGCGCCCCCCAGCGCCGTGTCGGGACAGGAAATCACCTATATCATCGACTACCGCAACGAATCAGGCACCACCATATCTGACTTGCGCTTTGAAGTTTCGTATCCCGATGGTTTTGCTCCGCGTCAATTCAGTCCGAAGCCGGCAGAGGGCAACAGTGTCTGGCTGGTTCCCGTTGCTAAAGAGGGAGCCGCATCCCGCATCACCATAACTGGCACACTGACTGGCAACGAGCGCGAGACAAAGGTCATCAATCTGGTGCTCAAACGCAAGATCGGAAGCGGGTATGTTGACTATGAGCGGGCGAGTTCAACTACGGTTATCGGAAGCCCGTTACTTAATGTAACCATGACCGTCAACGGCCAATCCAACTACGCGGCACTCATAGGGGACACCCTCGACTACGCCGTTACCTTCCGCAACAATTCGCGCTCTAATCTCATCGGGCTGAACTTGAGCGTTAAACTTGAGGGCACGATGTATGATTTCGCGACCATTCAGCCCGGAGAAGGATTTTTCAACGATAGCAACTCAACGATTACATGGACGGCAGGTGCGTTGCCCGAGCTTTCAGCGTTGTCGCCCAATGCCGGCGGGACGGCGCGTTTCAAAGTGCGCCTAAAATCATCGTTACCCAGCGGTTCACGCACTACATCGGTCAAAGCAACCGCTACTATAAGCACGACGAATGTGCCGCAAGGCATTGATAATTCGGAGATTTCTGCCCAGAGGAGCATTATTACCCGCATCAGCACTCAGCCGACGCTTTCGCAGGTGCTCTACTACAATGATCCATCATTTAGTTCATCCGGTCCCTTTCCGCTTAAGGTCGGTCAGGAAACAGTAATCACCATACACTGGCAACTGACCAATCCGGGTAACAGCGTGACCGGAACAGTGGTTAAAGGTACTCTGCCATCCAATGTGACATGGAAGAACGTGACGAGCGTCGGTGCTGGCCAGCCGCAGATTGTCTACAACAGTAATACCTCCGAAGTGACATGGAATCTGGGAACCTTGCCGTTCGGTACCGGAGTAGGCACACCTAAATACGAAGGGACGTTTCAGGTGGGCATCACGCCATCGTCAACGCAGGTGGGAACTGCGCCGGTGGTGATAAAAAATGTTGGCATGAGCGGTAAAGACGAGTTTACGGGTCTGGATGTATCCAGTACGGTGCGCGATGCCACCACCAACGACTTTATTGACCGTTCCGGGGAAGGCGCGGTACAACAGTAGTGCAGATTGTATGGAAAAACCGTTTTTGTATGAAGACCATAAGCGCGAAATTCAAGAAATGTTTGTTGCCGATCAACAGATGAGGCGACGAAGCATAGAAAAGGGAGGAGTGATAGAGATCGAAGAAGATGATACTCTTGATTTTCGCAACACCGAGCGGATGAAGCAGATCATCCATGATATAGGGTGGCCGACTATTTCAAAAGTCGGAGCCGAAATTTCCAACGATGCCTGGTTGTTGGTACAGCACGCGGATCATGATGTGACTTTTCAAAAGAAATGCCTTGATCTTATGAAACAGCAATCCGAAGGAGAAGTAAGTAAAAGGAATATCGCGTACTTAGAAGACCGTATTCGGGTTAATGAAGGTCAACCACAACTTTACGGAACTCAATTCAGAAACGAAGAAGGTACACCGTATGGCCCGTGTCCCATTGAAGACCCAGAGCACGTGAATGATAGGAGAAAAGAAATGGGGATGGAATTACTGGAGGAATACACGAAAATCATGCTAGAAAAATATAAACCAGCCACATAACATGGCCGCCGATACACTCGAAAAAATTGTTTCTCTCTGCAAACGGCGCGGTTTTATATTTCCCGGATCGGAAATCTATGGAGGATTGGCCAATTCGTGGGACTACGGCCCACTCGGTGTTGAGTTGAAAAATAATATCAAGCAATTGTGGTGGAAAAAATTTGTGCATCAGCGAGACGATATGGTGGGCATTGATGCCGCGCTCATTATGAATCCCAAGGTGTGGGAGGCGTCGGGACATGTAACGGGATTTTCTGATCCATTGGTTGAATGCAAAAAATGCCACCGGCGTTTTCGGGCGGATCAGATTCCCGGATTCTCGTCCGATTATCAGTCCGATACCTTTTTTGATTGTGAAAAAGGTGGAAAGCACGAATTCACAAAGCCGAAACAATTCAATTTGCTCTTCCCCATACGCCTCGGATCAACAGAAGATTCATCAGCCACCGCATATTTGCGCGGAGAAATTGCCCAGGCAATGTTTGTGAATTTCAAAAATGTGCTTGATTCCACACGGGTGCGTATTCCTTTCGGTATCGCGGCGCAAGGCAAGGCATTCCGCAACGAAATTACCCCCGGCAATTTTATTTTCCGCACCCGCGAGTTCGATTTGATGGAGTTTGAATATTTCATTAAAGAATCCGAGTGGGAGAAATGGTTTGAGTATTGGCGGAACGAAATGTGGTCATGGATGATTGGTGATCTTGGCCTGGTGAAAGAACATATCCACGAAGCAGAAATTCCCAACGGCGAGCGAGCGCACTATTCAAAACGGACGATTGATTTTGAATATGATTATCCATTCGGCCGCAAGGAGCTCTATGGTTTGGCCTATCGCACCGATTTTGATTTGAAGAACCATATCGAAAAAAGTGGCCAGGATTTAAGTTACACTGATCCAGAGTCAGGAGAAAAGTTTGTACCGCATGTGGTGGAGCCGACATTCGGATTGGACCGCTCGGTACTGGTGACGCTGTTGGATGCTTATCGGGAGGAGGACGAACGGACAATCCTTAAACTTCCTGCGCGTCTTGCTCCCTACAAAGCCGCAGTATTTCCCTTGTTAAAAAACAAACCGGAATTGGTGACAAAAGCGAGAGAAATATACGATGTGCTCCGCAAAGATTTTTCAATTGCATGGGACGACCGCGGCAATATCGGCAAACGCTACTTCGCGCAGGACGAAATCGGCACACCGGCATGCATTACAGTGGATTTTCAGACACTTGAAGACAACACGGTCACGCTCCGCGACCGCGATACGATGGAACAAAAACGGGTAGCGGTGGGGGATCTAGCGTCGCATATTAAGTCATATGTCAATTGAAAATCTACCGGAACAGAAAAAACAGGAGATCAAGCAGGGCGAGATCCCCGTAGAGAGTAGATTTGAAAGCGACAAAGATTTTCTGAAAAAGAAGAGATTCCTTGAGCGTCTTGCAAGAGTGGTACTCTCTGTGTACATATCTTCTGGAGCTACTTCGATGCTATTTCAACTCCAGCGACCGACCGCAGAGGGTATTGATACAAACATTGAGACAAGTCTATACAAAACTTATGGGGATCGATATCTAAACTTTAAAGAGAGACTGCATAAAAAACAAAAGGAGAAAAAGGAACAGGCGAACGAACTAGATAAAAAAACGGAGATTATTTCTTCACTTGAGGCATTAGAAGGGACTATCCCTGCCGATAAACTTAGGGAAGTTATCGACAAAACATTCCCTAAAAACTGGGTCAATCGTGAAGTTACCTCGATCTCACAACGAGCACAGAGCGTGGGAGAAAAACTAGCAACTTTACTGGGCGGATTGGGTGCGGATGGAGAAGTCGTTGCCAGTGCCAGTATGGCCTATGAGAGTGAAAAAGCCGAGATTGTTTTTTATGGAGTAACATCGAAATTACCCATGCAGTACATTGCTAATGATTTCCTCACACATGAATTAGCGCATGCCAACGATTGGGAATCCGACATTGAAATGAACGAGGAGGAGAGAGACCGCCTATTATTACAGATATCGGAGAGACTAGATGCCGACGATCGCCACAAATCAGAATATGTAGAATCTCTGACCCATCGTGACAAAAGAGTGCAGAAGTATGCAAAAGCAAAGGAATATTTTGCAGAGATATGTGCAGTATACTTTTCGAATCCGGAAATTTTGCATGTTAAGGACTTTGAAATTGTGAACGCTGTGGTAAAAAAACACGATCCAGAGTTTGATGTTAAAAAAACAGGGGACATCCGAAAGCAAATAATGCTGGAACTAAATGAACCGTACTATGCTGCTCGAGATAAAAAATAGACAAAGCGGTGAGATTCTGGCCACCATTACATTCGGATCTCATAACGAGATGCAATTTATTGGTGATTATGATTTTGGTTTTAAGGATATCCTTACGGAGAACCTTAAGAGGGGAATTTACGAAGAGCGGGAGTTATATGATGACAAATCTCGCACCTTTATTTTGTACAGGAGCCCTGCTTCATCGCAAAAGGATTACTACCCATTAGTCGTGAGGCGCTTTTTGCAGAGGGAGGGGTATACTGTTACCGAGAGGTACCCAGAACTTGAGAATGAGATTCGTTTACTATTAGATCAATTTCCCGATAACAAGGAAAGGCAAATAGTTCTTTCGGAGCTCCCACAAATGACTCATCTCCGGCAGACGACTCTACTACGGGAATTAGAAAGTTTCTTGAATTAACAAGTTTTAGAGTATGATGCGTGGTGCATAGGGCACGAAACTGTGGAATAGAATGAAAGTTATTGTTAAAAAGGACAGAGACCTCGCTTTTTACAGTTTTTTTATCCGATTAACTCTTGAAAAAGAAAAACATTCTGCGGCTTTTGATTTTATTACACTACCCGATGGTCTCGTTGAAAAAGCCGATAAACTCAAGGACTTGCCGTTAGGGACATATTTAGACGCAGGGAGAGTAGAGATTTGGAAACAAATTAATAACTTCTTTGATGATTTGTGGCTGAAATGCCAACCAGAGCTAGACGGGGTGATGCAAAAGATTGTGTCCTTAGCAGAACACGAAAAGTGGGTTGTTAAGAAAATAGAACAAATCACTGGCGCCTCATGGCCCTACGAAGAGGTGATTATATATCCGAGTATATTGACGTGGGCAGGTACCCAAAAAAATAAAATCCGAGTGGGAATTACACCTCCGCATTTCATTGAAAAGGACTTTATTCCTGTTCTTCTGCACGAACTTATCCACGTCAATACTTCTTCAATTGCCCTAAATCTCCAGCATGGCAATGATGCAGACGAAATTGCGGATACATTATTAGTCAATAAAATATTATGGGCGATGAAGGAGGAGCTTGGTTTAGTGTATAGAGCACAACGCCTCGCCGTGCCCCTGAGAAAGTACGATTCTCTTACCGAGACATTTAGAACTTTACGAAAAGAAGCATCCAGTTTCAAAGAACTAGCAGAAAAAATAGATAAACTCCTCGTTTTATCCGGCCATACACCAGCGTATCCTCTTAGAAAGTAAAAACCCGCCGAGTTGCTTGCACAACATCGGCGGGCGAGGTCTGGGGCCGGTGACGAGGGACTACTCGTCATCCGAGCTGTCATCCGAAGACGAGTCGCCGCTGTCGTCGGTGTAGTCGTCGCTATCGCTATCGTCTCCGCGACCGCGATACCATGGAGCAAAGGCGGGTGGCGGTTGCCAGCTTGACGTCAGCGATACAAGGAGGACAATAGCGTCACGCTCGTAGACCGAGCAGAAAGGAATGTGGAATGCCCACGGTTCCCCGTCCATATCCACCTCCGAAGCCGTCGGGTCCAGCACCGCGACCGAAGCCACCGCCTCCACGGCCTCGCTAGCGTTGAAGGGGCGTAGACGTCTACGCCCCTTCTGTAATGTATGAAGAAAGAAGTTACTAGAAAATTCCTAAAACAACTGGAAGAAACCATTGATCTTCATCGTGCCGATTTTCGTTTTCGAGTATGGGAGTTCAAAAAAGTTCTCAAAGAAAAGAAGTTTGTTGTGAAGGTGCTTACTAAAGAGAGGCCAACACGGAATGAAATTAAGAAAGCACTGAAGCTACTCACAGAATGGCAGAAAACGCATGTTCTTTGGAAAAGAATTGTGAAAATAGAAAAACCTCTGGTAAAAGATGGAGGTTCAGTTGCTTGGCATAACAAGTGGATTAAAGTATATGATCAAATGAAACGAGAACTTACCTCACCTGAATCTAGGCCATCCCGTTAGGAGTGGCCGAAGCCGTGTCTACGACAGAGCGTCCTCTTGTGGGATATCCACAGTGGTTTGACGTCGGAGATATAAATGACACAATACCGTCACGCTCCGCGACCGCGATACGATGGAGCAAAAACGTGTAGCCGTGGGGGATTTAGTGGAGCATATCCAGAATATGATGCGTAGCGTGTAGGCACAAACGAATGACGTTGACTCTTACGGTTTTCTGTGATATAAATAGTTTAGCACTTTAACTTTATTGACAGGAGGCAGAGATGCCCTCGATTCAGGCAAAGATCGTCGGGGATTTCTGCAATCTCCGATGCACGTACTGTCGCGATCGCGACTTCGATCAGAATAGTAAGCAGATCATGTCGCAGCAGGTACTGCAAGCGCTCATCAACTCACTCTCTCATCTGCCCCAACAGCTCCAGCGCATGCACTGGCTAGGCGGTGAGCCGACACTGGCCGGACTGGACTTCTTTCGAGAGGTCATCCGACTCCAACGGGTCAAGACACCTAAGAAGTGGCTCAACACGATTCAGACCAACGCCACGCTCATTGACCGCGAGTGGGCCAAGTTTCTGATCGCGAACGACTTCAAAGTCGGCGTGAGTATCGACGGGACATCCCAAACGCACGATGCGGACCGTATCAACCTCGCCGGCCGTGGCTCATACGCCAAGGCCATGGCGGGAGTAGAGATCCTGCGTGAGTCGGGCATCAAACCATCCGTCATCTGTGTCGTGACCAAGCGCAACGTACACTTGGGGGCGCAGATGCTTCGTGGGCTGGTGGAATCCGGTTTTACTAGCATCGCGTTCAACGCGTTCTACAACACCGCGACCGACCCGTTGCAGGATCCATTTGCGGTGAGCGATGCGATGTGGACCCAGTTCCTCAAAGACATCTTCGAGGAATGGATCGCTCTGAATCGTTCCGATGTCCGGGTACGCGAGCTGGACGACATGCTCGCTTGGACGCGCGGTCGTACTGCAAAGTCTTGTGTTTTCAGGGGCACCTGCTCCAGCTGGATGCTCGTTGACTTTGATGGCAAGGTCTATCCGTGCGAACGGCTTGGCCGTTCGGCGTGCTTTGGTGACGTGACATCGGTGACATCATTCGGCGAGTTGCTCACAGCTCCTGCACACCGGGCGTTCACCACCCAGACGTTGCGCATCCCGGACAAGTGTCAAACCTGTCCCATGCAGAACTTTTGCCACAACGGGTGCGTCGCACATCGTATTGAAGACGGCAATTCGTCGCCGCATTACGCATACTGCGGGAGTCGCCCCGCCTTCCACGAGTACCTCTCACGACGCGTAGGAGCGATAGACACGGCAGCTCCGACCGCGTTTGCGCCGGGCATTCCCGGCATCCACGCCGCGTCAGCTTCCTAGGAGGAAGTCATGCAGTTGAGCACAAACTCGGGTAGCCACGCGCTGGAAGCCGCGTTTGCCCGGATCAGCCGTCTCCCGCTTCCCATCAACAACGAGGTTCGGACGGCTAGTGGCGATGACGAGTACACCGACAACTACCACGACGCCTATTCCGACAATCCGTACGTCGACTGCCCCTACGACGACTACCAGGACAACCAACCGGACGACGACGAGTAGTCATCCGGCGATCGGGTGGCATACAGCGACATGCCACCCGATTTATTTTTATGCTAGTATCACCATATCTTATGGAGAATAATTCCTATATTCTAAAACTTGGTCCTACGCCCGACGGTCAGGTTTTATATTTTTTCGGTGCTCAACACAGTAATAATCCAGCCAACCCTCAATTCGCTAAATTGAAAGATTTCTGGAATGAATTTCTAAGCACTACCCAAAAGAGTCGCACCGTATTTACGGAAGGAATTTATAAAGAAGCGCTGGGGACATACGAAGAAGTGATTCAACAGCGCGGAGAGGTAGGAGCCGCGCAGTGGTTGGCAAAACAAGAAGGCATTGAAGCGGTATACCTGGAACCGGATGATAGTGAACAGCGCAAAGTGCTGGGTGGTATGTTTGACCTAGACATCGTTGCTTATGCGCTTATTGTACAAAATCTTGCAGCATGGTTTCATCATGCACGACAATCTAGTTTTACCGAAGCTGTCGAGCGCTCAGTAAAGCGTGAGGCAAAGTTTACAGAAATATATGGATTTACGCTCAATACTTCCTGGTTCCACGATCAGCACGAGAAGCTCTTTGACGGACAGCCGTTGGAAGATGAGAACTTCCTAAATCGTATTTCCGATCCTCGTCGGGACGATACAGTTGTCAATAAAGTTATTGCGAATCGGACAAAGATACGAAACGATTATATCCTGACAAAGATTAGGGGCGCGTTGGATTCCCGGGAAAATATTTTTATCGTATATGGCCGTGGACACCTCACCGCGCTAGAGCCCAAACTGAGGGCGCTATTTGTCCACATCTCGCCAGATTGATATCTAGGAGCGGTGGTATACTTAACGGTAACGTGTTTCAAGATCGTTCTCTGCCGTTTGTCATTGGGCTCGTGGTCCTTATTGTGATCGCGGTGGTTTTATTTGTTGCTTTTCCATCGCTCTTTTTTGCGCCCGACGATATTTCCGGACAACCCTCCTCATCTCAAGAGCCCAGCGCATCAGGCAAGCCGACTATTGCGCAGGCCCAAGCGGTGGTCATGCCCAAGTCACAACTGACATTACCTGCCATTACAAAAGCGGTGGATATTCAGTTGTCTGCGGTGCCACAGGTACTGCGTGATGTCGTACCGAGCGATGCTCGATCTGTTACTGCCAAACGTCTCACCGACATAAGGAGTAAGACCGGCTACATGATTATTTTCGATCTTACGTCATCCATGTCGGCGGGAAATCGCATTATGGTTCTAGAGTTCCAAAAAGGATGGCAGACATTGAGCAACACCTATACAGCCGTCTTTGGTCTACTTGAAGCAAAAGGAAATGGTTACGATGTACAAGTACAAATGTCAGAAATTGAGACAAATCACCTGCGCATAGTCATTCGTGCGCAGAAAATGTAATGACAAGACGCATCGTCATAATCCTCTGTATGGTAATTGTAGGCGTGTTAGCGTTCTCCGTAGTGGGACGCGCCGATACAATAGAAGGTGGCTGTAGTGATGGGGGTTATTGCGACGGTGAATTTGATAGTACGTTTTGTCACGACACTGGTACAACAACGGAGTGCAGTTGCTCCGGATCCGGGATTGCCTATTGTTCTGGGGGTATCCAGGAGGACTGTGGCTATTCGGTTCTTTGCGCGGGCGCTGATTCGTGCGGTTGCGCGGTTCCGATAGATCCAACGACAGCACCGACGGCCTGTAGTGTTAATGCTGATTGTGACGATAGCAACTCATGTACCAATAACATTTGTGAAAATCCGGGAACTGCAACGGCATACTGCGACTATCCATCCAATGGCTCATGTACTACTTCTACGCCATCAATAGCGTGTAGTAGCATCTCCGATTGTAATGACAACGATTCCTGCACAGATCAAGCTTGTATTAATCCGGGACTAGCAACTTCTTACTGCAACTATTGGTGCAATGGCACTTGTTACAGTGAAACTTGTCCAGAACCCAACGCCCCACCCTCTGGCTACAACGATGGCCAGTTACCGCGCTCTATAACCAGCGTCTATGGATGGACCTACCCGAGTATTATTGGTTGGGCTTACGACCCCGATGTTCCGGCTCAATCTATTGATGTTCACCTCTACTATGGGCCAAGAGATGACAACACTGGAGCGGGATGCACCAACGGGTGTCAGGGATTTGCATGGATTGCTAATGTGAATCGGCCCGGTCTTCCCGTAGCGGGCGATCATGGCTTTGTACATCCTATTCCTTCTCTATATCTTGATGGAGGCCTGTATCGCAGTCGCGTCTATGGCATTAATAATGTCCAGCCGGGAGCTAATCCGCTTTTGCCATGCAGCAGTACCGGGCAAAATTACTGCGATTTTCAGGTGTTTCGATGCGACAATGGTCTTGACGATGACGGAGACGGTCTGACTGATTGGCCGGCTGATCCGTGTTGTACCAGTGCGAGCGTCAATGACGAATACTGCGTGCCTCCCAATAGCGCTCCAGCGGCAAATACCGTAACGGCCATCGAACCCGACTATTGCCTTGTGGGTCCTGCCGCATCGGTAACATGGGTCTATAGCGACCCGGAGAATCAGCCGCAGTCGGCATATCAAGTCCAGGTTGATGATTCCACATCGTTCCAGAGTCCTGTGACTGATTCGGGCAAGGTCATGTCTGGAGCTACTGCCTATTGGACTGGGCAAGGGCTTCCCTACAACACCATCTATCGTGCACGTGTGAGGGTGTGGGACTCGCTTGATCTCGTGTCCGCATGGACCACGATGTCACAGTGCAACGGTCCCAATTGTCAGGGAGCTACATCATGGCGGACACCCCAGCATCGCTATCCATCGGGTATAAGTTTTAGTAATACTCCCACAAATCCGCAGGTCAACGAAGTGGTGCAGTTTGCCGGCGCCGCAAGCTGTTACAACAATCAAGACAATCCCGTTGCATGCTCCGTATGGCGATGGACATTCGGTGATGGGGGTACGAGCTCCGTCCAGAATTCTACCCACACCTATGGCACTGCCGGCTCATATCAGGCGACCCTACAGGTGCAGGATGCGCAGGGCTACACCTGTCCCGTGCCACCATACTCAAAAACCCTAACGATTCAAATCAGGATTCCTAAGTGGAGGGAAGTCCTACCCCGTTAGTCCCACACCTTTCAACCGTTGTGTACTTCGTGTATCTTCTTAAGAGCAAGAAGAATGGTTCGCTGTATATTGGGATAACAAATGATTTCCAGCGGCGCCTTGATGAACATAATTCCGGGAAGAATATTTCAACAAGGAGATATATGCCGTGGGTACTGATTTATTTTGAAGGCTATTTATCGAAGTTTGATGCGGAGAAGCGCGAGCTGAATTTAAAACACTTTGCCAAGGCCTATGGTCAATTGAAAGGCCGGATCTCAAATAGCCTTCAAGACGGTTGAAAGGTGTGGGATAGGGCAGAAACCAAAATCCTTGAAAAAGTCCAAAAACAGGCGCTTTTTGCCTGTTTTTGCGTCTTATGGTATAATAGAAGTGATAGAAGTGTTCGTAGGTCATTAAAAACCAGTGCTTCATTTCCTGAAAGGAGGAAACCATGAAGCTTCGTTTGTTGTTTGTCCCGCTCGTGGCACTCCTCCTTGCCGGTTGCAATGAGGGGGGGGCCGTAGGTCCGAATCCGTTTCCAACGGCGCCTATTGGCGGTAGCGTTGGTACATCGTCCCTGACGTTCGTGGACGGCGGCACGGGTGCTCCGGCCTCTGGTGCTTCTGTAGCGGTTTCTGGAAGACAGATCGCAACCACCGATACCGACGGCAAGGTGACCATCGAGCCGCCCGCTGAAGTGGGTACGCTGTTCGACGCAGTGTTGGACAGCAAGTTCCTGCCGCGCAACACGCTGATCCGTTCGTTGACCGAATCGGTGACTCTGTGGCCCGTGAGCTCTAGCTCACCTGCCGAGTTCTTCCAGGAGCTCGTGTTCAACGAGTTCGTGCCACGTCGGCGCCTGTCACGGCCTGTGGTAAGCGCGGTCTACCTGCGGCTGTCTCCCGAGATTGCCAACGATCCCGAGGCGTCGGAAGTCCATCGCCAAGCCGCCGCGGTACTCACTGCGGCGGCGGGAATCTCCTACATCGTATCCGACAATCCTCCTACGGGTGCGTCGGTATACGATATGGTGGTGGACTCGAGCCAGCAGTACATTGGGCTCACCTACAACAGGTTTTCGGGCAACCGGATCACCGGCGAGAAGGTCAGTTATAAGTATATGGTGAATGCAAGGAATCTAACAGCGGTGGCACACGAGCTTGGACATACGTTGGGACTGGGGCACACATCGCAGAGGACGCTGATGAATCTTGGTTCAACAGGAACCGGTGCTACCGACTTCAGCGAAGCCGAGAAGCTCGCCATCAAGATGATGTTCCAGCGCTACCCCGGCACCCAGTGGCCCGACAACGACCGGAATAGCCAGGCCATGTCCGGCTTCCGCGGCACGATCGTCATCGCCTGCGGTGAGCCCCAGTGAGGCCCCGGTTCCATACCAGTTCTTTCACGAGCGCGCGCAACGCGTTGCTCGACACCAGCCCTGCAAGTCGTGATGAGTTTCAACACTCATCCCTTGCAGGGCTTTTTTGACAATTAACCAGAAAGATGTATAGTGCTTGAGAAAAGGAGTGCATTGGGTTAAATGAGAACACCCTCTGTGTTTTCCAGCTTCTTTCTTCGCAATGAGGAGACAGGCATGAGACAAAACATGCGGCGTGGCCCCGGCGGCCACGATGACGGAGAAGTGCAGTACGAGGGCGGGTACGGCGACGACGAAAACCCCAACTAGAGTTGCTCGACGGCACTTTCCGTTCTTGGGAGGGTTCATTCAATGTGGACCCTCCCAATTTTCTTTAAGTGCGACTTCAGATATTATACATATATGTCTACCACAACGAGTAGCACGTTAGATAATGGACTTCTGGTTATTGTGAACGAGAATAGTGCTTCCTCGGCTATTGCTCTCCAGCTTGTTGTCCGGGCTGGTTCTGCCTACGAAAAAGAAGACGAGCAAGGGTATGCGCATATTCTTGAGCACATGCTTCTGAAGGGTACCACGCGCCGTCCGACAAGCTATGACATCGGCTTAGAAATAGACCGGATAGGGGCATATTCGAACGCGTCAACTGCATATGAAGCGGCCTGGTTTATATTAGAAGCGGCATCGCGGCATGCTGAAAAGCTTTTCGATGTGATGGCTGACAATATCTTAAATGCAACTCTGGACGCTCGGGTACTCGAAAACGAAAAAAAGGTTATCTTAGGAGAGTTTCGGCAACGTGATAATATGCTCATCCGGAAATGTCTTATGCGGGGGCTTGCTCATTACGCGAATAACCATCCAATTGCTAGGGATCCGCTTGGCGTTGAAGGTCAGGTACTCCAGGCAAATCCCGATGCATTGCGGAGTTATAAAGAAAAGTATTATGTACCAGCCAACTGTGCTCTTATCATTTCCGGAGCGATAGATAATAATCGTGCCAGCCAACTCGCGGAAAAATATTTTGGTCTCTGGTCTCACGCCTCGGCTCCTGACCGTAGCTTGCCGCCCCCGCAATTCATACATGGCGGTAGCGACTTTCTTGAGCATCCCGCCGATACAACATACTTAACACTGTACTACGGCATTGAACGAGCCGCATCACTGCAAGAATACGCCGCTCTCGATCTTATTGTTTCTTTACTTGGATATGGCTACACGTCGCTTATTCTTAATGAGCTTCGCAATAAGCGAGGGCTTATATATAGCTCAGGCACAAACGCACGATACTATTCCAACGCGACGGTTATCACGATTGGCACCAACTCAAGTGAGCCAGAGGCAGCAGTACAAGCGATTGACGAAATCGTCCAAAACCTAGAGAAACGATTGAGCGATAGTGAAATTGCTAATTTGAAAGTGCAAGTGAATGGCATTATCGAACGGCAAATTTCCAATTCAGAGTATGTAACTAGGACTTTACAGCAACAGTTCGTCCAATTCGGCAGCATTATTACGCCAGAAGACTATTTGAAAATGCTTGCCGATTTGCCGCCCGATTTTGTCAGGTCAACCTGTAGATTATTCTTCAATCCCCAAAAAATGTTTACGTTTGCGCTTGGCAAGAAGGCCCTAGTTGTGCAGGCGTAAAACTAAGCAACTCATTCGTTGTTTAAAAAATATAAAACCACACTCCCAAATATTTCATTCGAGAAAACCAAGGACGTTATTGATAAAGTTGCTACGAATAATCACCGATTTGTGCATTTTTTTGGTAGGGGAGACGCAATCTAGAGAGTTGAAGGGGAAGAATGTAATCCTTCCCCTTGAGGATCCTCGGCCATGTTTATAGATGAACCGGGAGAGCGTTGCTGGTCGGCCGGTGGCTTGTCTCCAGTCGGTGGAGGATCTGTACTGCGGGGTTCTCGTCTTTCTTGTGCGGCTCGTCAGAAGTAGCGTTCATAGACACCTCAATGCTTACTATATATCTTTTCTCACTGCATGTCAATTCAAAAACCTAGAGAATCTTCGCAATTTCCTGGATGTAACTGCCATTGAGTTCATGTTCTGTGTGGTGGACTAACATGTCTCCCGGCTCTTTTTCTAACTCCCCATACAGTATTGTCTGTTTTTCTGCTTGATGCTTTGGCCGGAGCGTATTAATTATGTCATCGATAAATTCTTTGCCTGCGAGATCAATAAGGGCCTTTTTAATCTTTGGGTCTGTAAAGCTGTAATGTGGAGTCATCGAGGCCAAAATAAGATGATGACATGGATATTTTTGCGCTATGAGCCACGCGAGCATTGCTCCTAAAGAGAATCCGAATACAACCGCTGCTTCCTCAACAGGGAATATTTGTGACGAAAGAGGTTTCTTCCAGTCAACATTCTCACAGATAACTTTATAGCCCTTCTTCTTGGCAGCGTTTGCAAGAAGTTGATAGGGCTTATCATGGCAGGCATCTTCCCAGCCCGGGATGATATAGAGAATCTTATGCATCAGTGCCGATCGCACCTAGTATCGCCTTTGCATACGTAGCCGTCAATTTATGCCGGGAATGTACCCCGATGAAAGCGGCTCCTATTTTCCTTGCCAGCATGCGCGCGTATCTCTGCATCTGCGGCATCTCCTTATCTCCGCTCAAAATGTAGATTCTTCCTTTTGGTTTTTTATATCGAGCAATGATCGGGGAAGGAGAACAGAGTATCAATTTTTTGACCGGATGTTTAAGAGCGATAAGATATGCAATGACGGCACCTACAGAAAATCCTATAAGCACTGAATCTTTGGGTAATTTTGGCAAATTCAAAACATCATCTATAGAAAGTGGTAAGTATCTTATATATTTGGGGAGATTATATTTTTTATGCCCCAATCCTGGAATAATATATATCATAGGAAAAAAAGCGGGGTGACCGGGATTACCAGTCGCCCCTCGCTGACGGAACTACCGCTGGAGCCGCTTCGCGACCGGGCCAACGGAGTCGAACTCTCCGTTTTTCACTCCGTTGACGAACGCCTGCCACTCGTTGTTGGTGAAAAACAGGGTCCCGCCCTTACGGTTCTTGCCGTCCCGTACTGCGACGCCCCGCTTCTTGCGAGCCACCTCCACACACCATGTGTACTTCGGTGACTCGGTGGCGCTGGACCTGATGAAGTCTCCGTCTGCCACCTTGAACCTCTTGGTCTTCTTCGGCACTCTCACTTTTCTCACCTCCTTTCCGAGGGAAGAGTTAAGTTATAATAGATTTCTTAACGCTATGTGTCAAGTGTAAAAAGTTGGCGGCCCCCGCATCGCTTTCAGCGGTTCGGGGCTTTCGTTTTATATAAAAAAGAAGGGAGCGGCCGTAGCCACTCCCTTTGCTCGCACGCCTACCTCGAGCTGACGGTTGGTGCGAGATCGAGGCGCCGGTCGCCGTCGACATAGATGGTGTACTCGGTGCCGGCCTTCAACTTCACGTCCTTGCCCTTCTTGAGAAGAAACAGAGGGCTCACCACGGCGGCGAGACCGATGGACTTTCCCATCTTGTCCTCGCCCTCGCGCTCCTTGGACTTCTTCAGGCGGACCCTCTGTCCGTCGACGGCTTCCACGTACTCGATCATGAAGTTGATCTTTCCGCCCTTGCCAGCCATTCCCTTCTTGGAAACCTCGGTCACCGTGCCCCATGCATGGGCGCCGGCGGCGATGACCGTGACGCCGTTGATGACGAGGTCCTCCGCGGCGTCGAAGTACATCTTGTCGTCAACCTCGGCAGTGGCCGAGGAGACCTCTTCACGAAGCCGCAAGCGGATCTCTGTCCCGTCCTGAATCGTCACCTTCGTTCCCCCCTCCGCCACCATCGGCAGGAGAGAGATCGCTATTGTCAACATCATCAATCTTCGCATCACCGTTTCCTCCTTCGGTATGCAGTTGCCAAGAGCATACACCTCTTGACGTTCATTGTCAATTAATGTCTTATGTGTTTTCCTTTCTAAAAAAGATGCTACAGTTATCGATATGGCAATTCCCGTCATTAAACTTCTCAAAAAGAAATCCTATCTCGCGATGATTCACAATGCCGCACACGGCGAGAATCATATGTTTCGCAATTTGTATGCGACCGTGGATGGGATTGAACAGGATATTGTTGATAACGGGCAGTTGAGCTGTGCTTTTTTTGTCTCTGCGGTGCTATACGTGAATAAGTTCATTCGTGATATGCATGCCAATATGACAGGGCTGGAGAAGGATTTAGTAGGAAGCGGATGGTTGCAAATA
>ERZ1292629.730-Hain-H43-01um-R1-730-length-35998-cov-5_pt1 | contig 35998 bp, 36 predicted proteins | sample MGYA00564399_ERZ1292629 | MGnify/ENA primary metagenome ERZ1292629 (study PRJEB36523, sample SAMEA6512636) | groundwater metagenome | collected 2019-01-08 | study: AquaDiva: Metagenomics assemblies of 32 groundwater samples
GACCGTATTGACTAAATTTGGAATCAAATCATACCGGCGCTTGAGCTGGACTTCAATGTCCGCCCACGCCTCTTTGACCCGGTTTCGGCCCGTGATAAGCCGGTTATATGTGGCGATGAGCCACAGAACTACGACCGCGACGATTGCGATGATAATATAGGTCATGGCCGTATTATAGCACAATGATTATTTTTTAACTAAAACCGTGAATCGGTGCGGGATTTTGTTTTCCGAATCTACTTTCCCCTCCCTTGCCTCAATTTCCTGCCATGCCGACCGGTCAAACTCCGGAAAAAATGTGTCCCCGTCAAAGTCAGCGTCGACAAGAGTTAAATACAACTTTTGGGCCAAAGGCAAGGTTTGGCGATAAATTTCTGCGCCGCCGATCACAAAAACTTCTTCCCCGCCTGGAGCAGTTTCGGCCAACTCAAAAGCTTCGGTCAAACTAGCCGCTAACAAACAGCCTAGCGCGGAAAAATCTTTCTCGTGAGTAAGAATTATATTTGTCCTCCCCGGCAATGGGCGTCCCACGGACAGGAAAGTTTTCTTTCCCATGATGACCGGATGCCCCTTGGTTTTCTCGCGAAAGTATTTAAGATCGTCCGGTAGATTCCACGGGAGTTTATTGTCTTTGCCGATAACGCCGTTCCGCGCTACCGCCGCAATGAGCGAAATTACCATTAAACGGAAATTGGCGCCTTGATCGGCGGATGCGGTGCATAGTTCGTGAGCTCAAAGTCGGCATAGGTGAAATCGAAAATTGATTTTACACTGGGGTTTAATTTCATGGTCGGCAGGGGTTTAGGCTCCCGGCTCAACTGCTCTTTTACCTGCTCCACATGATTCAGGTATATGTGCAGGTCGCCAAACGTATGTACAAATTCTTTCGGTTTGAAACCGGTTACCTGCGCCATCATGAGTAACAGAAGTGAATAAGACGCAATATTGAATGGAACTCCCAAGAAAATATCGGCGCTGCGCTGATAAAGCTGCAACGACAATTTATCTCCTTCAACGATGAATTGAAAAAGCGTGTGGCAAGGCGGCGGCGCGTGATGATGATTGCGAATCAATTCCTGAATTTCGCCTACATTCCAGCCGCTCACGATGATCCGCCGCGAGGTAGGATCATTCTTTAAAAGATCGACTACATTTTGAATCTGATCAATTTCTTCTCCGTTTGGACCTTGCCAGCGCCGCCATTGTTTTCCATAAATCGGCCCCAGCTCCCCCCACTCCTTAGCAAAGGCATCATCACTTTTGATCCGCTCGACAAAATCCGCCATTTCTTTCTCCCAACTCTCGGAGTAACGAGGATGCTTTTCCACTAGGCCGTTTTTCTCCAGATAGATTTGGAAAGCCCATTCGTTCCATATCTTCACGTCATTTTTTGCCAAAAATTGGATGTTTGTGTCTCCGCGCAAAAGCCAGAGCAACTCATAAATGACCGCTTTCAGGTAAAGTTTTTTCGTGGTAACGGCGGGAAAACCTTCGTTCAGATTGAACCGCGTCTGCCGCCCGAAAACAGAAATTGTGCCCGTGCCGGTACGATCACTTTTCTTAGTGCCGTTCTCCAAAACGTCTTTTAAGAGATCCAAGTATTGGCGCATATCTTTGTTTTATTAAATCACTATATCGCAAAAATTCCGGCGGGGGAAGTTGACCGCAGAAGCGTTTTCAAATGCGCCCATCCGAATAGTTGCTTTGATTAGTAGTCTTCTCCTCCCATTCCCGCCATTCCGCCTGCAGACGGAGCCTTTTTTTCAGGGATGTTCGTAATGGCTACGCCAACCGTTAAGTAATTCGCGGCCACGGAGATGGCGTTAATGAAAGCGGTCTTTGTTACTTTCAAGGGATCGATGATGCCTGCCTCCTTCAAATCGCCGATCTCGTTCGTTACGGCGTTGAAGCCCTGCCAACGCTGATTCTCGTTCCGCTCCTTCAGCTTGTGAATTACGTCCTTGGGCGATTCGCCGCTGTTCGCAATGATCGAAGTCAACGGAGCTTGGAGCGCAGTTATAAGAATATTCTGCGCCGCGCCGGAGACGCCATCCGTCTTCGCCATATTCTTTAGATCGAAAGCAAAAACGTTAAAGAGCGCCACGCCGCCGCCCGGCACGATGCCTTCCTCCATCGCTGCCCGAGTCGCGGCCACCGCGTCTTCAACGCGCTGTTTCAACTCTTTCTGCGCCGATTCGGTGGGCGCGCCGACTTTGATCACGGCCACGCCGCCCGAGAGCTTGCCTAAACGCTCCTGCAACTTTTCTTTGTCAAAATCGGAATCGGTTTTCTGGATCTGCGCCTTGAGTTGAGCAACGCGGTTTTGGATTGCCTGCTTATCCCCTTTGCCGTCCACGATCGTCGTCGTGTCCTTGTTTGAGACCACGCGGTGCGCATGTCCCAAGTCTTCGACGCCAACTGAATCCAGCTTCTTGCCCAAATCCTCCGAAATGAACTGCGCGCCGGTTACAACCGCAATGTCCTGGAGCATTTCCTTGCGGCGATCGCCGAAGCCAGGCGCTTTGACGGCAAGCACGCTAAAGACGCCGCGCAGCTTGTTTACAAGTAAGGTCGCCAAGGCTTCGCCTTCGATCTCATCTGCGATAATTACGAGTTCCTTTTTTCCGCTCTGGACGATCTTTTCCAAAACTGGCAAAAGGTCGCTCACGGCCGAAATCTTGCGATCGGTAACCAAAATCTGCGGATCCTCGAGCATCGCCTCCATCCGCTCCTGGTCGGTAATCATGTAGGCCGAGACATAACCGCGGTCGAATTGCATTCCCTCGACAACCTCAAATATGTTGCCGATCGTATTCGAATCCTCGACCGTAACCACTCCTTCCTTGCCGATCTTACCCATCACGGTGGCGATCAGTTTGCCGATCTCGCCGTCTTTGGCAGCCAGCGTCGATACCTCTTCAACTTTTTTATTGTCGTTAATAAGTTCTTTTTGCTTTTCCAAACCAGCGAGCACGGCCGCGGCGCCTTTCTTCAATTCTTCGGCGAGTTGGATGACGTTAAAACCCTTATCACGAATCTCCTCCTCGCCTTTTTCGATCATGGCGTGCGCCAAAACTACCGCGGTCGTCGTGCCGTCGCCCACGTTATCGTTCGTCTTGTCGGCGGCTTGTTTGATGAATTCCGCGCCGACATTCTCGTATTTATCCTGTAACTCGATTTCCTTGGCGACAGTTACGCCGTCAAAAGTAACTTGCGGCGCGCCGTAGCTCTTCTCGATCACGACCGCCCGTCCGCGGGGACCCAAAGTCATCCGCACCGCCGCCGCCAGTTTATCGATCCCTTTTTTGAGCGCCACGCGCGCTTCTTCGTTGAATAAAATTTGTTTAGCCATCTTCTTAATAATTTCTAAATCCTAATTTCGAAATTCGAATTTCGTGCTTCGAACTTTCGCCATTATTCAATGATGGCGAGAATATCGTCCTCGTCGCCGACCAAGTATTTTTTTCCCTCATACTCCACCTCGTCCGGTCCGTATTTTTTGAATAGTACGACGTCGCCGACCTTGACCGACATGGAAACACGCTCTCCCTTTTCATTCAATTTGCCGGGGCCAACGGCGATGATTTTACCCCTAACCGGCCGTTCTTTCTCGGCCGTCTCGGGCAAAACAATGCCCGACTTGGTTGTTTTCTCTTCGCCCAAGGGCTCAATGAAGAGATGATTTGATAATGGTTTTACATTCATTTTAGCTTTTAGCTTTATTAGCACTCTCGACCGAAGAGTGCCAAGTCATTCTATGCGGATGATGAAGACGTGTCAATACTTTTGCTGACGGTAACTATGGCAATGCGAGTAATCCTTGTAATGAGCTAGCTTTTATTTCTTATGGAGAATCTCGTCAATATTTAGAACCGCCTTCACGGCGTCGCCCGCCGAAATGTTGTTTTGTTTATAAAGCACGTCCGTAACATCCCCCACCGCCCAAATTCGCGGGTGCGAAGTTGCTTGGGTTTTATGATCAACGATCACTTCGCCGTATTCGTTAAGCTTCACTAAATCTTTCACGATTTCCGAATTCGGCAAGATACCGATCTCAACGAAAACCCCTCCGACGTCCAAATTCTTCAGTTCCCCCGTCTTCAAATCCTTATATTCAAGGCCGGTGACTTTTTCTTCGCCCAAAACCCGTGTCGTCTCCGCCATTGTGATAATTTCGACTTGCGGATTGTCTTTGATTTTCGCTTGCGTTATCGGATCGCCCTTCAACGCTTCCGCATATTCAAACAAAAAGATTTTTGAAGCATAAGGCAAAAGATCGATCACCGATTCGACGCCGGAGTTTCCGCCGCCCACAACCGCCACAACTTTATTTTTAAAAATCGGCGCGTCGCAGGTCGCGCAGTAGGCCACCCCTTTGCCGTCGAGCTCCCGCTCGCCGGGGACGCCCAATTTGCGGCGTCTACTGCCGGAAGCCAAAAGCAGGAATTTCGTTTCGAATTCCGCGCCGTTTTCTGTTTTTACAAGCAACCCGTCATTTTTCTCTTCCACGCTTTTTACGAGGTCGCCATCCGTGATTTCCATATCTTCCTGCGCGCGCAGGTGCTCTTCGAGCATTTTGCCCAAATCAAAACCCGAAACGGATTTTGTCCCGATCCAGTTCTGCACGTCAGCGGAAACCAAGGACTGCCCGCCGAAGTTGTCGGTTATCAAAACCGTTTTAATTTTTTTCCGCGCGGCATAAACTCCCGCAGCTGCGCCGCCGGGGCCGCCGCCCACGATTATTAACTCATACATTTTTTTGAATATCACCGCCCAGCTAAGCTGGGCGAGCCTCGCTCCGCTGGAGCGGGTACATAGTTGATTAACTTACCTTCTCTTCAAGATGTAAAGCGCGAACCAATCCCTTGCGGTCAAAACCGATAAAAATTTCACCATCCACATCAATCACCGGCACGCCCATCTGGTGCGACTTATTCACCATTTCTTCCAGTGCGCGCTCATTTTCCGCTACGTTGTATTCCGTATAGGCAATATTGTGCTTGTTAAAAAAATCCTTCGCCATCTTGCAGTAGACGCAACTCGGAGTTGTATAAATTTTTACGTTCGCCATAGTTTTTAAATACTACAAAGTTTTTATTTGGTCGTCGAGCGCTCTCCCATCATCTGCCAGCCAGCGTCAACCGCAAGCAAGATGCCCACGATTACGTTACTCCATTTCATCACTGCGATTCCGCTAAAACCCAGGAGCCAGGGAGATATGAGCACCCATAATCCCAAGACAAGTTCTCCCCAGCGGCTCGACATAAAGTCGATTTTAGATGATTTTTATGCACAAGTCAAAATTCACAAAAAAATCCCCGCTCCGGGCTCGGAGCGGGAATTTCTGCGCTAGCGGGTAAACATTTGCCGGCGAGCGCGGTGGCAGTCTCGGCAAAGCAATTGGCTTAACCGAGCCGGATCAGGCTCGAAGGGAAGCTGATCGATTTTGTTGCCGCACTTGGCGCAACTCCAGTCACCCTTATACCATTTGCGTTCCCCCTGGCCCTGATTTTGATAGTCCATTTGAAAACGATAATACTATTTCGCCCTTTTACATTAACTTAGCCTTCCTTGGGCGAAATAGACTCTCCACAAAAGCCCGTGGAGCCTCGCTCGCGGCGCTAACTTAATTGCTTATATCTTACCTCCCAGCAAGCAAATTGTCAATAAGGGTCTTAAATTGGGCGTATGGCTGTGCGCCCTGGATCAGTTGGCCGTTTATAAAGGTAGTGGGGGTCGAATCGACTCCGTATTTTTGCGCATCGGTAAGGTCGTTCTCGATCAAGGATTTGTATTTGCCGCTGTCGAAGCACGCCGTAAACGCAGGGGTATCCAGACTCAACTCTTTGGCTAATTTCAAGAAAAGCTCGCGACTCAAATTGCCGTTCGACTCCACGCCATCGGCAACTTCCGCGCGAAAAAGCGCATCGTGATAATTCCAAAATTTTCCCTGGTCTTTGGCGCATTCGGCCGCCTCGGCCGCCGCTATCGATTCCGGTCCCAGAAACTGGAAATTACGGAAAGCCATTTTCACTTTTCCGGTTTTTATGTATTCCTCGCGCAAGCCCGGTTCAGTGTCGGTGAAGAAGCGTCCGCAAAACGGACATTGGTAATCGCCGTATTCAATGAGCGTAACCGGCGCATCCGCTTCGCCCAAGACCACATCGCGGTCGGAAGTTTTTTGAGCTCCACCGATTTGGACTTGGCCATTATCTGCCGCAGGATTGGGTTCGGACCGGACGTTCCCGCTCCGGACCAAATAAATGATCGACCCCGAAATGAGAATGGCGGCAACTAAAATGCTCGCCGGTAAAAGGTGATCACGCCCTTCACGTGTGTTTGTTTCCATAAACAATATTTTACAGGAGTAATCGCAAATAACGCAAATTAAAGAACAAATAATGCTAATAAGCAGATTAGCGTTATTGGGAAGCCTATTTGCAATATTGGCGATTACTCGCGTACAATGAGCACACATAATGACCCTGCGCAATAAGTTCCGTGTGGGCGTCCTCCTTTTTGGAGATATCCTTGCGTTATACCTAGCCCTTTTTATCACGCTGGGGCTTCGTTATAACGAAGATTTCTACAGCCAATTCACGGATATCCACCTCCTGCCCTTTAGCATCATTTTTCCGCTGTGGATCCTCATCTTTTATATTGCGGGGCTTTACGATTTCCGCCGCCTGCGCAACAACATCGAATTTTTGAAGATCTTGAGCGTGGCGGTGCTTATAAACACGATCTTGACCGTCGCTTTCTTTTATCTGATTCCGGTTTTCGGCATCGCGCCTAAAACCAACCTTTTTGCCTTCTTGGCTTTCTTTGCCGTGCTTGAAGCTTATTGGCGGCGGCTTTTTAACCGGGTTACCACTACCGCCGAACCGCTCTCCAGGATAGTCGTAGTGGGCAAAGGCGCGGAAGCTGAAACGGTGATGAAATTTCTAGGAGAAAATCCCCAGCTCGGCTATACGGTCTCCGCTTGGCTCAAGGAAGAAACGATGCCTGCGCACCTCGCCGCAATTGCCGACTGGAAAAAATTCATTGGTGCGCACAATATCGATTTGATCGTCGTGCCGGCGCACTTCAAAAAAGCGTCGGACTTGAACAAGCTTTTGTACCAGCTCCTCGCGGCCGGCGTGCGCGTGGAAGACTTGCCCGTTTTCTATGAAACAGTTTTCCGGCGCGTCCCCCTGTCGCTTCTCTCCGAAGAATGGTTTTTGGAAAAAATTCCCGCGACAAACACAATTTATGACGGCTTAAAACGCGCCGCCGAATTGGCGATTGCCTTAGTCCTCCAAATTATCCTTCTCCCCCTGGAGCTTTTGTTTGCGCTCTTTATTCTACTTACTTCTCCCGGCCCGGTCATTTACTCTCAAGCGCGGATTGGGAAATACGGCGAAGCGTTTACGCTTTACAAGTTCCGGACCATGCGCATGGACGCCGAAAAAGACGGCGCCCGCTGGGCGGCGGAACATGATGATCGCACAACCGCGATCGGCAGCTTTCTGCGGCGGAGCCACCTTGATGAATTGCCGCAATTGGTTAACATTATCAAAGGCGAACTCTCGTTCGTGGGCCCGCGTCCCGAGCGTCCGGAGTTTACGGGAGATTTATCCCGCACTGTCCCCTATTATGACATCCGGCACCTGGTTAAGCCGGGAGTAACCGGCTGGGCGCAGATAAATTACCGTTACGGCGCCTCCGTCGAGGATGCTTACGAAAAACTTCAGTACGATATCTACTATCTTAAAAACCGATCGCTCATTCTCGATCTGGCCATCATTCTAAAAACCTTAAAATCTTTTTTTGTAAAAAGCTGATATGAAGATTATTGTTACGGGCGGCGCAGGATTTATCGCTAGCCACATCACGGATGCCTATATTAAGGCTGGCCACAAAGTTGCAGTAATCGACAACTTAGCGACAGGTTTTCGACGCAACGTAAACCCCAAAGCTAAATTTTATAAAGCCGATATTCGTGATTTAGGTTTGATGGAAAAAATTTTCAAGCATGAACGTCCGCAAGTGGTAAATCATCATGCCGCGATCGCCGAAATCCTGAAATCCCTGCGCAATCCCCTGCCGACTTATGAAACAAATATCCTAGGGACCACGAATGTGCTCTTAGCTTTAGGCAAATACGGCAAAAAGCCGGCGAAGTTTATTTTTTCCTCAACCGGCGGCGCGATCTACGGCGAACCCAAAAAAATTCCCGCTCCGGAAACCACGGAATCGACACCGCTCTCTCCTTACGGGCTTTCGAAACACATCGGCGAAGAACTGATCCGTTTTTACAGCCGGCATTATGGATTTAAATATTTGATTTTTCGCTACCCCAATGTGTACGGGCCGCGCCAGAACCCCAAGGGCGAAGCCGGCGTAATCGCTATTTTTGGCGGCCTCATCAAATCCGGTAAGCGGCCGATTATTTTCGGCGACGGCACCAAAGCTCGTGACTACACCTTTGTGAGCGACATTGTGCGCGCCAATCTTGCCGTTCTCCGCAAAGGTAAAAATGAAATCTTGAATCTCGGTTGGGGCAAAAAAATAACCGACCAGATGATTTTCGACGCCATCGCAAACGAATTGGGCTTCGGAGAAAAACCGCTCTACGCCCCTTATCGCAAAGGCGAAGTTTACCAAATTGCGCTCGACGCCAAACGCGCCACTCGCCGCTTGGGCTGGCGCCCGCAGGTACCGCTCGAATCAGGCATTAGAGCAACGCTCAAAACATTGTAGCGATAAGCGATAAGCCAGCTTACCACTCCTGCATGGCGCGCTCCCAGCGCTCGAGAGTTCCGCAATCATACCAGCGGCCGTTTTTTACTTTAAACCCCGCGAGTTTCTGCGCAGCCGCTAAAGCCGGAAAAATATCTTTTTCAATCATGAGCGTTGGCTTGGAAAAATCCGCATATTCAAAAATTGTCGGCTCGAGCATGTAAAGACCGGAGTTGATATAGTTCGAAGGAGGATTTTGCGGCTTTTCCAAAAATTCTACTACATGATGATCGTTCAAAACCGGAACTCCGTATTCTTGCGGATTGGTCACTTCGACAAGCGCAATCGTTCCGACTGGTTTATGGGTATCGTGAAAGTTTTTGAGCGCCGTTAAATCGAAATCCTTAAGTTCGTCACCGTTGGAGAGAATAAATTTTTCGCCGCCTAACCAACTTTTTACTAGTTCCATGCCGCCGAAAGTTCCGCGTGGCGTCTCCTCAAAGAATGTGGTAATCTCCCGAGTGGGTAAATCATCCTCCCACGCCTTCCGCCAGCGCTTGAAATCTTCTTCATGATCGCGATTAACGAGCAAGGCAATTTCGTTAAAACCGTGTTTGTGAAAAAGCTCGATCAGATGATTTACAATTGGCTTCTTCTTCACCGTAACGAGCGGCTTGGGAATTTCGTAAGTAATCGGGCGCAAGCGCGTGCCCATGCCGCCGGCTAGGATTACTGCTTTCATTGCCAACCACTATAAAATAAATGCTTAAAAAGGTAAAGGCGCTGCTTTTCCATAACACTTCTTTTCGCCAAACCGTGGCGAAAAATACTTTTTGGCTGGGCGTGTCGAATATCGGCGGACGTTTGCTGCGAGCGATAATCATCATTTACGCCGCGCGCGTCTTGGGCGCCGAAGGCTGGGGGGCATTTTCTTACGCCATTACATTCGTAGCTTTTCTTACGATTTTTACGGATTCCGGCATTAACGCCATCGTTACGCGCGAAGCTGCCAAAGGCACCAGCCGCGAAGAGCAAGATGAACTCCTGGGCACGGCGCTCCGGCTTAAACTCGTACTCTTGGCGCTGGGCGTAATCCTCGTCATCTTTTTGGGACCTATACTCACCAAAGTTGAAAGTGCAATTCCTCTTTTGCCCATCGTTTCTTTGGTTTTAATTTTCGATACTTTGCGTGAATTCGGTTTTTCCGTTATCCGCGCCCGCGAGCGCATGGAATGGGAAGCTATGCTTTTTCTCTTCACAAACTTGGCGCTGGTCGGCTTTGGTTTCTTCTTCCTCTTAATCCGACCTTCGGCCCTAGGTTTCACTTATGCTTACACTTTAGGCACTGGTTTGGGCATGGCTGCAACATTTATTTTTCTGCGCCGGGATTTGCCTAACCCCTTTCGTTTTTTTTCGTTAAAAAAGACCTTTGCAATTTTGAATTCCGCCTGGCCATTCGCGCTTTCTGGAGTCTTGGGCGGCATCATGGTAAACACGGATATTTTAATTATTGGGGCTTTCCGCTCCGCCGCTGAAGTCGGTTTTTATTCAGTAGCTTTAAGAGTAATCCAACTGCTCTATCTATTTCCCGCCATTTTATCCGTAAGCATTTTTCCTGCCATTTCCCGCTTGGCCCACAACGCTGATTCCAAAGTGAAATCGGTTCTTGAACAAGTCGTCGCTCTGGCTTTTCTCTTGGCCATTCCCCTGGCGGTAGGCGGACTTATCACCGGCACCCAGGTGATAACTTTACTATTTGGATCAGCTTACCTGCCGGGAGCATGGTCGTTTAAGATCCTTGCCTTGACGCTGGCGGTAAATTTCCCGGCTGTAATTCTTGCGAATACCGTTTTCGCTTACAATCGCCAAAAGTTACTCATAATTTATTCGGCGATTGGAGTGATTTTAAATGTCATTCTCGACTTAGCCTTGATCCCCGTTTATGGAATTGCCGGCTCTGCCTGGGCAACTTTAATTTCGCAAATCGTCACAAATATCTACTTGTGGCGCGAAACTAAAAAGCTTGTTGATTTTTCCGTATTCTCCAAGCTCAAACGATTAATTCCCGCGAACATCGCCCTCGCAATTGTTGCTTGGTTCCTCCTGGCCGTGAAACTCCATGTGCTAATTGTGATTGCTTTATCTGGAGCAATTTACTTCGGCTTGCTTTTCACGCTTAAGGAACCTCTTTTTAAAGAAATACGGCTTATCCTACGAGCGCCCGCTTCAAGCGAGCCAGCGATACGTGAAGCGCCCGCCGAATAAATTCCGGCAGGAACGAGTACCAATACTGGAGCGTGTTCAATAAAAGCGCCGGATAGTAATGCGGATATTTTCCTTTGTACCGTTTCATGATCATGAGCGAGGCCTTGAGGTGCGGCCGCATGCGCGCAATTGAAGTATTGCCGCCCGTCATCGTGTAGTAAGAAAAATATTCCTTGAAGTTGCAAAGTTTGCCGCGCAAGCCGAGCTTGAGCCAAAAATCACGGTCGCCGGAATAGCGAGTGCCTTCATCATAAAGGCCGGTTGCCACCGCTTCTTCGCGCCGGAACATGGTCGTGCTGTTTGCCATTGGATTAGAAAAAAGCATGTATTTCCTGATTTCTCCATCGGTTGCGGGCTTGAAGTAACGATACATTTCTTTGCCGCTTCCATCCACGACAATTACGCCCGCACCGCAGCCGACGTATTCCGGATTTTTTTCGAGGAATGCCACCTGCTTCTCGAGTTTTTTTTCATCCGCCCAGGGATCATCATCGTCAATCATCGCCACATATTTTCCCCGCGCCGCGCGCAGGCCCTTGTTATAGGTTTTGGAAATCCCCTGGTTTACGTCGTTGGAAAGAAAAACTATGCGCGCTTGCCCGTCCTTTGGCGGGATTCTTTTTTGCCACTCCTCCACAACTTCTTTGGTGTTGTCGCTTGAGCCATCATCCACGATCACAAGCTCCCAATCCTTAAATGTTTGGGCTTGAACGGATTCGATCGCGCGCCGGATCATCTGGGCGCGATTCCATGTGGCCATCAGCACTGTTACTTGTGGCATAGCTTCAAGGATAGTAGAAAAAGGCCTTTTTATTGAATATCAAGCTCTTTATTTCTGCCGGGCCAAATAATCTTCTACAGCTCGATACCGCTCCGGCGTACCGACGTCCTTAACGTAATCAGATGTTTCAAATGTATGCATATTCTCTTTTGCGAGTGCAACTGGAAGCACTTCGTGATCAAGATTAGATGTATTCACATCTGGAATGTAATCGAACAAGCGGCGCGTAAAAAGATATGTGGCTAAAAGCTCTTTGTACCGTTCGGGCAGCTTGGCGTGAGGTTTGCGGTGCAATTTTACGATTTTCCCATCCACATCCAGTTCAACGATATCTGAATCTTCCGGATGATCTGGGTTGCCCACGACCGCGACGCCCAATGATTCTGGATTCTTATCATGCTCGGCTGCGAGTTTTTCGTAATCAAGCAGGCTGAACATATCTCCGTAAATTACGAAAAACCTATCTTTCAAGTCGCTCTCAAAATTCTTGATCCCGCCCGCGGTGCCGCGGATCTCCGATTCGAATTTATAAGTTACTTTTACTCCCCACTTCGAACCGTCGCCTACGTAATTACGGATCACGTCCGGCAGGTAATGAAGATTCAAAAAAACCTCGTCTACACCGCATTTTTTTAGCTGCTCCAAATGGTAACCGAGCAAGGGCCTGCCAAGAATGGGAACCATTACTTTTGGGAGATTGTCGGTTAAGGGCCGGAGACGCGTACCCAGTCCCGCCGAGAGAATAACAGTTTGTGTAACTTTAGACATGTTTCCTAATTACTTTTACAGCCGCTGCCAAATCGCGTACAACGTAATCCGGTTTTACATCGTGCTTGCCATCGCGGCCACCGTGGCCGGTCCGCACAAGAATGGTCTTGAGACCCGCGCGCTTACCGGTTAAAATATCCCGCGTCATATCGCCCACAAAGAAGCTTTTCTTCGTATTAATTTTAAAATCGCGAAGTGCGTTCTTGATCATGCCTAAACCCGGTTTACGGCACCTGCATTCGATCCGGTACTTTTTGAGTTTGGCCTTAGGATGATGAGGGCAGTAATAAACTTGATCAACGTGCGCACCTCCTCTTTTTAGCCTTTCAATCAAAACGGCATGAATGCGATCAAGTTCTTTTTCTTTCAGAAAACCTCTTCCCACCACCGGCTGGTTAGTAATTACAACCACCAAAAAACCAAGTTTGTTTAAAGCCTTAATCGCATTTGCCGTCCCGGGCAAGACACGAAGCTGTGAAAGTTTGAAAAGGTAATCAACTTCGTAGTTAATTGTTCCGTCGCGATCTAAAAAAACTGCGCGCTGCATGATCTAACTATGACCGATGATTATGACCACGACATAACATTAGCTGAAGTGAGTATCTTTAAAGATAATTTCCGAACCGGATTGTGAAAATCTAACAGGGATCTCGCAAAAATCAGTGAGTTCGTTCCGCTTGGCCACTTGCCTCATGCCTTCGCGTATCGCTTCGCGCTTCTCGGCCGGCGCGAGGAACATAATGCAGCCGCCGCCGCCCGCGCCGTTTACCTTGCCGCCCCAGGCGCCAGCATTCATACCCGCGCTGTAAAATTCATCCGTTATCGAGTTCGAGATGGAAGCGGCAAGGCTCTTCTTGGCCGCCCAACCGTCCTGAAGCATCGCGCCCAAGCCGGGCAGATCGCTTTTCGCTAACCGCGCATGGAATTCCGGCACCGAGTCCGCCATCGCTTTCATGGTTTCGATTTTTTGCTCGAGGTTGGCTTTTTGCTCGGCTAAAACCGCGCCGGCCGGACGCGTGGTGCCCATGAAGAAAACTAAAAGATGGTGTTCTAAATCCGCCTTAGTTTTGTAATCAAGATTAACAGGCTCCGCTTTAACGCTGTGGTCGGGATTGAACGTAAAAATATTCAAACCGCCGAAAGCGGCGGCGTATTGATCCTGCTTGCCGATCGGTTCGCCCACAAGTTCGATTTCCAAACGGCTTGCTGCATTGGCCAACTCGTTTTTATCTATGTTCTTGCCCAAAAACTCATGCAGGCCTTTTAAGAGCGCCACGGAAAAACTAGAGGATGAACCCAGGCCGGTTTTGGCCGGCAACGAAGCGAAAGATCCGATTTCAATGTTGTTTGTAATTCCCAAATCCGTGAGCGCCGCTTTGATGCGCGTGTGCTGAAGCTCGGAAGGATGATTGACTGTTTCTGACGTTGAATAACGAGCTGAAACCCGGTTCACAAGCGGCGTATGATTGATGACAAGATAAACGAATTTATCGATCGTCGCTGAAATCACCCGTCCGGGATGGCGGGTATAAAAATCGGGCAAGTCTGTTCCCCCCCCAACGAAACTCAATCTTAAAGGCGCGCGGACTACGATCACGAGGCTACTATAAAAGGAATTTTGTCTCTTAGCAAGGACGCATTAAAAATTCGCTTTGTACCACGCGGTGTACTCCTTGACCGAATCCTTCGGCGTGTATCTTGGCCGCCAGCCCAAATGTTTGAATTTGGAAATGTCCGAAACCGCATTCCGCGTATCGGTCCGGCGATAACCGCCGATTGCAATCCCGGATTTTGATTTTGTGAGTTTCTTCACTAGTTCCGCAAATTCGAGCACTGTCCACGCCTTGCCGCCGCCGACATTCAAGATCTCAAAATCCGCCTTTGGTTTTAACGCCAAGAAATTAGCGCGGACCACGTCCTTCACGTTCACGAAATCCCGCAGCTGCTTGCCGTCTTCATAGACGGTGATCGGTTTATGTTTAAGCGCTTGCGTGATAAAAATCCTCAAAGCGCCAGAATAAAGATTGCGGGGCGATTGGCGAGCGCCTTGCACGATTGAATAGCGCAAGATGGTTGTGGGAATGTTGTAAGTTTTACCCAAGCGCAAAGCCAAATGTTCGAGCGCCTCTTTGGATAATCCGTAAGAGTTCGTGGGTGTAAGCTTCTGCTCCTCTCGGAACGGCCGGAAGCGCGCCGGTTTGCCGTGCGCGCAAAGAATCTCGAATCTTTTTTTCTTCAAATCAGCTTCTGCGCGCAATTCCGGATAGAAAATTTTACGCTTGTGCACGCATTCATACTCGCCGTCGCCGTAAACGAATTGCGAACTAGCCAAGACAATTTTTTTCACGGGCAGTTTATTTTCAGCGATGATTTCATAGAGCAGTGCCGTGCCCATTGTATTCACCTCGAAAAACTTACTGAAATCCGGCCGCTGGTCCTGGTAGGCGGCAAAATGGAAAACCACGTCCACGCCCTGGAGTGCCCGTAGCCAATCCTTCTTAAAACGCACATCTCCTCTAACTAGGATGAACCCTTTGTTTTTTATATGCGTAGGCCAAACTCCGCCATGCACAATGTGTTCAAGGTTGTCTAAAATTCTTACGCGATAACCGGCTTTTTTTAAGGCATCAGCAGTGTGACTGCCGATAAATCCCGCACCGCCGGTAATTAATGCTGTTTTCATAAGTTATGCTAATATACTAATTTTATGCCAATCACGCGAATTGCTAATAGCTAAGTTATCCCTGGAAATGCTGATATGCCAATTTCATGCCAATAATTCGAATTGCTAATAACTGACCGAGGAGTTTAAAATTCTTCTTGGTCGAAGATATTTTTCTCGAAAATTCGCGATAATTCCTAATTTTTTCTTTTCTGCTTCCAAATATCGTCTCGTTTGGTAATACTCTTCCCGTCCCAAAACTCGTTTTGCTTTCACCTCAACAATAATTTTATTATCCGCCAGAAAATCAACTTTATTTCTTCCCTTTAGCTCGCCTTCAAAAGAAGCTGGCAGAAACTTTTCTCTTTCATATGGAATATTAAATTTCTTAAAATGCTTTTCTATGCAATCTGAATATTGTTTCTCGTTGCAATACCTGCCCAATTCATTGTGAACCGCGAACAGAATCCCTGAAACTTTATAGGATAAATCTGGATAAACTAATTTTGTTTGATTTTTATCCATTCGCAATTAGCAGATTAGCATTACATTCGCAGATTGGCATCATTTACGTTTGAGTAACGATCTCTGCCTTCTTACATGATAAGCCCTCAAGACCGCGGCCAAAAGGCCGGCCGGGATAAGCGCCAGTGGGAACCAAAAAAGCCAACCCCAGATCTTCCCCCAGCGCAGACTCTTGAATGCCGTCGTGATGTAACCTCTGGCATTCCGCTTGTCTCCGTTTTCCAGATACGCCAAACCGGTTTTAAAGCGATAACGCACGAGATTATGAAGCAGGTTCAAGCGCTTGCGTTCCGTCTCACTCACTTCTCGATTCAAGGCCTCAAAAATCATGAGGCCAGTGCGTTTCACTTCCGGCTGGCTGCCAAATCCCTGTAGATTATCCGTCCGGCGCAAACGCAGCTTGGCCAAGCGTTCGGACAAAAAACAGATGCGAGCCCCCTGCTTCAAAATCCGCACCAGAAATTCCAAATCTTCGGAGCGCCGGAATTGTTCATCAAAAACTCCGAAGCGTTCGAAAACCGATTTGCGTATCAGCATGGTTAGGGGCGCGATAAAATCCCGCTCGATTAGCCGCGGCAGCACTTCATCGCCGGAATAGTATTTGTAGCCAAGTTCCAAAAGCTCCTGCGGCCGGTCATCCCAAAAGTGGTAGAGGTCAGAATAAGAAATGTCGCAGCCAGGATGGGATTTTAAGAATTCGACTTGCTTGGCGATTTTTTCCGGCAGAAAAATGTCGTCGGCATCAAGCAAAGCAACGAACTCCCCCGCTGCCGCCGCAATTCCGGTGTTACGCGCCCCGGCCAAGCCTTTATTGGCTTGGTAAATATAATTTATTTTATCCCCGTATTTAGCAATGACTTCCTTGGTGTTATCCGACGAACCGTCGTCTACAATAATTATTTCAATTTTCGGATAAGTTTGAGCGAGCGCCGAATCTACCGCCTCGCTCACGAATTTGGCGGAATTATAACTGGGAATAATTATTGAGACTAAAGGATCCTTGTTCATAATTAAATGGAAAAATTAAATATCAAAAATCAAAATGAAAGTTTAAAGTTAAAAATTTTTATAATTTTGAATTGTCGTTTTGCACTTTGATTTTTACACTTTGATTTACCGATTCAGACCAATAATTTTGAAAATCTGCTCGAATCGGATTTTGTATGTGTGCTCTTTTACGGTTCGCTCATAACCTGCCTCGGCAATCCGGCGCCGTTCTTCCTCGCGGGGCAGATAATAATTTATTTTATCAACCAAATCTTTAATGGTTCCGTCATAATAAACTATTTCTTTGCCGTCTGCATAATAATGCTCGACGTCGTCCGCACAGGCGGAAATAAGGAACGCTTTGGAACCTAAAATTTCGAATGGCCGCGCTTTAATCTGCGGAATGGACATGTGCCGCCAGGTTGAAATGTTCTGCGGCAGCCTCCTTAAAGAAGGAACGATCTTATTCAAAGAGCGGCGGAAAAAGATGCGCGCGAACATGCGCGGATTAAAAAGCGGCGGCGGCGTATTGAAGTTAAGGTTGATTTTGCTGCGGGCAAAAGCCTGAATTATTTCCGCGTGAGAAAGCCGGCCCTCCGGCCAGCCCCAGCCGCGGACCCAAACATTTACGCCGGCCTTGCGGAGTTCTTCGATAATTTTCCCACGGGAGGAATTATATTGTCCGACGAAAGAAACATCTATATCCTGACTCACCACCTCGGCAGGTTTCCATTCATTCGTATTGCAGGCCCACTGCGAACGGATTACATTTTTTATGCCGTAATCAGCATAAGCCGCAGGAGCCTTGGACCAAGTGGTAATATTCCAGGTGAAATGAGGCGCGTAATAACGCGAATAATTCCAAAGCCGCCAATGGTCATCGGCAAACCAAGCTACACTCGTCGTTAAACGTTTGATTTCATTTAGCACAGCGGGGTCGAGCTCGTCGGAAAGCATGAAAGCGAAAAACAAATCTGGTTTTTCTTTCTCAACCAAATCAAGAAGCTCCTGATTGAAGCGCTTGCGGCCGATTTGGATAATCGGATCGAAAGGATACTCAATCACCTCGATTCCCGGCAAAGTTTTCAAGGTCAGATAAAAATTGCCGTATTCAAAACTCCGCCCCCGATCGGGATTATAGTTTTCGCGCTGGATGCCGCTGTAAATTATTTTCACCTTAAAAAACACTTACCCGCAATTCGGGAAACATGACAAGCTCAATTTTATGCCCTATAATCCGGCAATACACTACAATCTAGCAGAAATTATGGCCAATAACAAACCAGAGAGCCGCAACGAAAACATAGAAAACCATAAGGTATGCGCGCTTATCCTTACCTGGAATTCCGGGGAAAGTATTCATACGAGCCTGCCGGCCATTTCCGGACAAGTTGATGAGGTTGTCGTAATCGATAACGGTTCGAGGCCGGACGAACTCGCCGTGGTTGAAAACGCCGTCAGAAACTTTAAAAACGCTGCCCTGATTAAGAATTCCCGAAACGAAGGAGTCGGCGGCGGGTTCAACAGCGGCGCCGAATACGCGCTTAGAAAAGGTTACGGCTGGATCATCACCCTCGACGATGCTGCTAATCCCGAAAAAGATCTTGTAAAAAAGCTGTTCGCCGCTTACGCTTCGCTTTCGCCCCAAGACCAGGAAAAAACCGCCGTGATCGCACCGAATTATACAAATCTCAAAGGAACAGTTTATCCGGGCAAGAACCCATACTTCGTGCCAACTACCGTTCAAACCGGCCAGCTCGTTAAAACTTCTGTCTGGAAAACCAGTGGCAGGTATAAAGAAGACTTGTTCGTCATGTGGGTAGATCATGAATTTTGCCTCCGGCTGCTTCAGGCAGGATACAAAATCCTGCTTGTCCCCGATGCCGTTCTTGAAGAAACGGCCGGTCCCAAGCCAATCTTAAAATCGTTCCTGGGGAGAAAATTCGTCGTACCGAATTATTCGGCTGCGCGCTATTATTACATGTACCGGAACAGCGTTTATATGTATAAGACTTACTGGCGCCTGGTTCCCCGCTGGCTCTTAAACAATTTAATGAGCGAGGTAATGAGTTTTGGGAAGATTGTCCTATTTGAAGACCATAAGCTTAGGAAAATCGTCTCGATCGTACGGGGCTATTTCGACGGTATAAGAAATAAATTCGGCGAACTGACAGCATAGCTTCAGCCGCTAAATCTCTTTAAGCATTTCATCGAAAGCGGGCAGATTGAGTTCCTTATTGAAATCATAAATAGTAGCAAGCGTACGATTAAGTTTTCTTGTTTCGTCCTTACTGACCTCGCAATCGATACTAAATTTCTCTTTGAATTTCAAAAGCATTTCGTATTTGGAAATCGTGGTGGAGAAAACATGAAATAAACCACTCCGGGGAAACTTCCCTGGATCGCTCATAACCTTGTCGCAAATTTTGGCGAACTGCTTGGCGGTAATGCCGTTCCAAAACTGATTGGCGAAGCCGGTTACGGTTTTGCCTTGTTGGGCCAAGAACCAGTCTAAAAGGCCGGTATGGCCTTCAAGCTCCCTGCCCACGATGGACGTGCGAAGCGTGAGGCAGCCCGCCGGTTCGCCCAATATTTTAGAAAGGCCGTAGATATCAACCGGTGATTTCGGCGATTTTTCGTCGTAAGGAAACCCCTCGCTGCCGCTGTAGGCGCAGTCCGTGGTGATCTGGATCAATTTTCCGCGGAACGCACTCGCTAAAAGATGCGGTAGGCCGCCGTTTATAAAAAAAGTAAGGGCTGGGTTTTCCAAGACAAATGGAATAGTAACGCCGATAGCGTTAATGACGTAGCGAACATCACCGATTCCGGTCAGCAATTCATTCCAGGAGGAACTTTGCTGGCCGTTCTCCGCCGCGAAATCTCGATAGAGAAGAGCGGCATCGAATTCTACGACTTTATGCCTAGCCGTGCCCCCGTAACGGTCCTCTAAAAGCTTTATTTTATTTTTGTCACGCACAACCAGCGTGAGCTCGTAGCGGTCTTTAAGTTCGTCGTAAGTTGCGCTCCCGAGCATGCCGGTCGCGCCGAGGATAGCAACTGTCTTCGAATTCATTAAACTAACTTAGATATCCGCTCCTTTTTAGCACAGCCTCTATTTCTTTCTCTTCGAGCAGTGGTATCGTCCCTGAACTATAGGCGCCCGCGAGTTTAGTCATCTTTCCAGTGTAGCCAACAAACTTTTCGTGTTTGTTTAAAAAATCATAAGGCAAGATCACGAAATTTCCCGGGAATTCCGCTACGCGATCGATCTCGCTCTCGGAGATAAGAAGTTCGTGAATCTTTTCTCCCGGCCGCATTCCCACGTATTCTATCGTAGCGGTACCCCCGCTAAGCTTTTCGATCATAACCTTGGCAAGCGTCTCGATGTTGGCCGACGGCATTTTGGGGATAAAGATCTCTCCCCCGCACGCCTCTTCAGCCACCCGCAATAAAAGTTCGATAACTGGTCCAGACAGTTCAAAGAACCGCGTCATGCGCTTGTCGGTCAAGGTAACTTTGCCGGAACTGCTGATTTGCTTCTTAAAGAAAGGGATGACGCTGCCGCGGGTGCCGATAACATTTCCCGCGCGCAGACAGGCGAAACGGGTCTTCCCGGGCATAGAATTCGCGGCTACGAAAAGTTTTTCGGCAATCGCTTTGGTTTCACCGTAGAGATTAATCGGCTCCACCGCCTTGTCTGATGAAACGTATACCGCCACGTCAACGTTGTTGAACAGCGCAGCGCGGACCACGGCGTTCGTTCCGTAAATATTGGTTTGTACGGCTTCCCAAATATGGCGCTCGCAGATGGGCACATGTTTCAGCGCGGCTAAATGAAAAACTATATTAGCTCCCCTCATGGTTTCCTTCAGACGCTCTTCGTCACGCACATCACCTATATAAAAATCCAAACGCGGGTCGCCAAACTCTCTCGCCATTTCGATCTGCGCATGCTCGCCGCGGCTGAAGATTCTGACTTCCGCTGGATCTTGCTTAAGTATCTGGCTCGTGAGTTCGTAACCCCACGAACCTGTTCCGCCGGTTATAAAAATTGTCTTGCCCTTAAGCTGTGACATAAAGCCAACTGTAACGTAAATTTCTTTTAATGTAAAACTGGCGGCGGAATTGTTCCTAGCGGCCCAGCTGTTTCCTGGTACAGAAATTTCTCTCGGGCGCCGCGGAGGCGAGTAAGCAACGAGGAGAGCAAACGAGACGGCAATAAACGGAAGAACGGAGTCAACAACCAGCCGTAACGCCATTTTTTAAGTTCTCGGATTCCGCTTTCTTTGTCTTGTAAAATAAAATATCCAAGCGCGAGGCGACGGCGCGTGACGGAAAGAAAATCCGGCAGGTAGCCCCTCGCGAAATCATCTTTTGCGAGTTCTTTGTCGAGCCAGTCGAAAATTTGTAAATTTAATTCCGCCGCTTCTTTCAGGTGAATACCCGATCTTGACAGGCTTTGCGCTCGCAAACGCGAGATTGTGAGCGGTTCTTTAAGATGTTGAAAATAGGCGCCGCGCACCGCCAGCTTCAACCAGAAATAGTAATCTTCATTCCTTCGCCAGCCATCCGGAAATCCGCCGTATTCTTGAAAAAGCTCGCGCCGGAAAAAAGCCGCCGAGGGGCCGATGCAGTGCCCGGCCATCTTGATAAACGGCTCTTTCAAAAAGCCGGATAAATGTTCAATGCCGATAACTTTCCAAAACTTTCCCGGTTCCTCGTCTCTTATAAATATCAACTCGTCGTAGGTTAAATCGCATTCCGGGTGTTTTTCGAGGTAAGCAACGTGCCGCTCAAGTTTTTCCGGCAAAAAGAGATCGTCGGCATCCAAAAGCGCGACATACTTGCCGCGGCAGTGCGCCAAACCGAAATTCCTTGCTGATGCCAAGCCTTTGTTTGCCTGGTAAAAATAATGAATTCGCTTGTCGCCAAAAAAACTGGCCACCGCTTTGGTGTTATCGGTTGATCCGTCGTCGGCGACTACCAACTCCCAGTTTTCGTAAGTCTGCGCCAGCACGCTTGTGATTGCGCCTTTTAGGTATTTAGCGTCGTTATAGGCGGGCAAAACGACTGAAACCAGAGGCCGGGGGACTTGGGCGGCAAGCTTCCGAAGCTCGGGGTTAATGATTTCAAGAAGTTTTTCTGCGAAAAAAGCCTGTGTAAACGGCCGATCTTTCCCGCTGCGGAGAAATTCGGAGGCCGCGCGACGATAGGCCGCGAGATCCTGCTCGGTCAATGATCTCAAAAATTCATCCAGTGCCGCGTAAGAAGAAAAGCGCCGGAAATCCACAAAACAATCGCCGGGAATGTGCGCGTGGATGTCCGGCGCGCCGAGATAGACAGGGACAACGCCGCTTACGAAACAGTCGAAAATTTTCTCGCTCACGTAGCCGGGATAAGCGCAATTTTCAAAAACCAAAGCGAATTTATACCTTGAAAGTGTTTCGAGTTTGTCCGGTGGCGCCCCGCGCCAGGCTTTTTTAACAAAACTTCGCCAAAACCACCACCACGGATGTCGAGGGGGCCAATTCCAGCGGGAGCCATATAAATCAAAATCAGGGAAGCGGCTGAAAAATTTAATCGCCTTGATGCGTTCGCCTAAAAGCGATCCCCAGAACTCGTGCGGGGCGTTGTTCGCATTGATCATGCACAAGTATTTGTCCTTGGCGAGAGCGGCATATTTTTTAATCATCTCGCGTTTGTCCCGGCCGTTGTAAATGTCGTAAACGGGCGCCACATAGCCGAACTTTTCAGGAAGGTCGTTGACGATAAAATATGCCTCGGTGTAAAGTTTCGCCAAACTCGGCAGCCGGCGGTAAGTGGCGGGAGCCACAACCGGCGCCTCCAGCTGCAGCAAAATTTTTCTTTTAAAATAAGCGTGCACCGCAAAAAATATTTTGCGTTTTCGCCAAACGAATCCACCTTTCGATTTCCTGTATTTCCAAAGGTAATACAACCGCCACCAAAAACTTTCCTCCGGATGATTTAAAACCAGGAGCGCGTCGTCTGGCTGGGCACGCTTGGGGTCAAAGAAGTCAATCGTCTGAAGCCGAATTCCTTGCTGCGCGCACTCGGCCTTGAGCTTGCGCCAAAGGATCACGGTGTGTTTCCAAGCAAGCACCTGTGCATCGCTGAACAGCTGATCGCCAAGCTCGTCTTCGGAAAATGGAATGATGTAGACGTTCATAATCTACAGTTTCAAAACCAGTCTAGCATAGACCGCTTAGTCTAGGACTGCTGATTTTCCAGCCAATTCTTTGTTTTGGTTTTCGGCGTCCAAAAAGAAACCGACGCCGATCAGAATCCACATCAACCTGAAAGTGGACATATTGTCGAAAAATGCAGCCGTAGCGAATCCCGCCAAAACAGCCAGAAGATAGATCGGCCAGACTGCTCCGTAGCCGCTTCTCCTCGCTTGGGTTGCCGCGTTCTTCACCGCTACAAGGAAAAGATAGAGGAATCCGGCCAAACCGAAAGGGCCGGCAACCAACAATAACTCGAGCAAGGTGTTATGCGGACCTTTTGATTCATCGCCGAGCGTAACCGGCGGATAATCTAGGCCCAATCCAAGCGGATTTTTTAAGAGCAAAGAAATGTATTTTTTCCAAATAATGATACGATTGGGATCGCTTAAATCTGGCATCAAATCTGTTTCTAAAATATTTTTTATCGTAGCCGCCGGTGCCTGTGCCCAAATATCAAGTTGAAGCTGGGGAAAAAATCTCGTTAAAACCTGGTTTTTGACGGGAGCAGATAACAACAAAAAACCAAAACCGATGCCTAAAAGCGCAGTGAAAAGTCCGACCGCGGCTTTTTTGATTTTTGACCGGCGCTGCTCACCGGGGACAAACAGCCGCGTAAAAATAATCAGCCCAATTGACAGCAAAACTGCCAACCAGCTTGCGCGCGACATCGTCCATAAAAGGATGCCGCCCAGGCCGGCGAATAAAGCGAAGTACAGCGCTGACCGCGCCGGGCCGGAAGCGCGAATGGCAAGCCAGGTATAAATCATGCTTAGGCTCGCAATCAGATAGTAACCGGCGTTTGACGGCCAGTTCTCAAACAGGCGGAAGCGGCCTTCAGGCGCTAATGCCGGATAAATTAGAGCGATTAAATAGATCAACGTGGAGAGCTGGGCCAAAGCAGCTTCTTTTAAAAACCTGGGATCCTGCTTTAGAAAAAAACCCGCGAGCAAGAAAATAACGGCTACCTCGATGAATCTGCCGAACGCTAAAACGCCGGCGGCGGTAACTTTGGTCCCGTTGAGGAAATAAGCGAAAGCAGTTGCAATCAGAATACCGCCGAAGATCAGCAAAAAGCCGAAAATGCCTTGACGGATTCTGCCGACTTTCCAGGGTTTTTCGCGAACAAAACTTGAGCAGGCCAAAAGCGCCGCTAAAAGAAACAGAATATCGCTTGCGCGCTTTAGGGGCCAAGGATAGCTGTTGCTGCGGATAATGAGCAGTGCTATGCCGGCAAGAAACAGCCATTTCCCTGCGGTTAAAATATTTTTACTGCCCATGTTTTAAGGTGCTCAACTTACGATCCGCCACGGCAACCCGCTCATCCGAGCGCTGAAAATTATGTTTTCCATGGCGAAATTATTCGCCTGCGCGGGCTTAAACGGCTGCAGCTGCGCATTAAAATCCTTGTCAGCAAACATGCGATAGGCCTCGTAGCCATGGACTCTAAGAAAATCAGCGATGCGATTATATTCTCCGCTTTGAATCTCCGTCTGCGACACTTCAATGACAACGATGGGTTGCTTTGACTTAAGCACCGCTTGCGCTCCCAAAAGCGCGTCGTATTCCCCGCCTTCAAGATCGAGCTTGATAAAATCGGGGGTGATTCCGACTTTTGCGCAATAGTTGTCAAGGCTCACTCCTTGAACCAGCAGGTGCTGGCCGTGATTTTCTCCCCTTTTTCCCGGAAGCGGCTTCGCCTCGGATACGACGGCATTGGCATAGCCTAAGCCCTTGCCGAAATCATAAAATTCAATCTGGCCGCTTTGTTTATAAAGCGCGGCGTTATTCAAAAAAATATTTTTCCGGCCGGCGATATTTCTCCTTAAAACCGGCAGGGTCCGGGCAGTCGGTTCGAAAGCATGGACACTGCCGGTACTTCCCGTAAGTTCTGCGGCAAGAAGCGTGTACCAGCCGATATATGCCCCGCCATCGATTACGGTTACGCCTTTTCGGATCGTATCGATAAAGAACTTTGTGGTTAAAATGTCGGTGCCGCCGCCGATTACTCCCCAAGTATCCATGCAAAATTTGTCGCGCCGCAATACTTTTATCGGCGCGCTGAAAAAAGTTTTAGAGGCTGCAAACTCCGACGCACCCAGCAGATTCGGTATCCGCACGTCGAAAAACTGGCTGATTCGCCGCCGCAGGGCCTGCCAGGCGGCGCCGAAGGGGTGTTCCCTGAATTTTGCCCGCCGCTCCGAAAAAAGAATCAGGTTGTTCCGGCTGACGCGTTCTTTAAGCAACGCTCCCAAATCCATAGTTCAATAATGCGACTGGGCAGCCGCCAAAAGTTTTTCGGCGTATTTTTCCCAAGTGAAGTTTTCTTTCACGAAGCGCTGGCCCTTGAGCGCAATTTGCTCGTACATTCTGGGATTCTTGAGAGCTGTCTCAACCTTGGCTGCAATATCCTCGGGCTTCGCCGGATCCGTAAACAAAGCATGTTCCCCCTCCGTTAAAACGGCGGCGTTGCTGGTTACGCGGGAAACCACAAGGAAAAGCCCGGCAGCCATGGCTTCAAATGCCGCCATGCTCCAAATGCCGATGGCGTTGGGCGAAACGTAAAACTGGCTCTGGCGCTGCAGCTCGCGCAATTCATCGTCGCTCGCGCCGGCAAAACGGAAGTCGATGTCGGCCGCCGCGCCTTGCGCTTCGGCAAAACGGGAAATTTCCTCTTGGTACGAGACTGTGTCGGGAGAAACTCTGCAAACTAACGTTGCTTTTGCCGAAATTCCTCTTTGCTTCAGCAAGGCGACGGCTACAATGATGTCCTCGTAGCGGCGCTGCGGCGTCAGCGCGCCGACGCTCATAAGCCTAACCTCTTCAACTTTGGCTATGTCCCTCACCGGAAAGTAAAATTTTTCCTCAACGCCGCTCCAAAAAATTTTGGTGATTTGTGAATCGGCAAAGCCCAGCCGCCGCGCGACCGGATAGTTGCGGTTTTCCAAAAGTACGACATTGTCCACCTGATTGTAGAATTTCTTTTCCAAAATTTCTTCGAGATATGAATTCAGCCGCCGAGGTAAGTCGTAGAGAAAGCGGCCGGCCGGCCGGTGAATCCAAGGAACATCGTACAGGCTCCAAATTACTTTCACGTTTTTCCTAACGCGCTTTTTATAAAGATAACCGACGCGGTAGGTGTAAAGATTCTGGCAATCAATGATGTCGAAATCTTTATCCATCGCCTCCGCAATCAACCGGGAATTTTCCGCCGCCAGCGCTCGCCGCTGCCAGCGCTGGACTAGCTTGCCGAAAACGGTTCGCGCGCCTTTTAAGTCTTCTTCGCGAAGGCGCGGCTGGACGACTTTAACATTCAGACCTCGCGCCAGTCCGGAAAAAATATCCTCATTGAACTCGTTCGTATAGATCAAGACCTGATGCCCCAGTTTCTGGAGGGCCGCCGCAACGCTCAAGGCGAACCTCGAGGTTCCGTACGGCAAACTAAGCACCGGCTCGATGATGGCTATTTTCATTGGATTATTGCCCAGCCGTTTTGGTTTTAAGGGAAAGCAAGTAATCACTTAAAGCCGCCTGCCAGCTCCGCGGAGAAAAAACCGCCGATGGCATGAGCACGCCGAAGCCGCCGCCGCGAGGCGGGGCGGCAGCGTCATCCGGACCGGGCGTGATGACCGTGACAGTCGCGGCTGGATTCAATTGTTCTTTTATAAAGGTTGCTGTCTCGTAGTAAGACGGTCCGCCGCTTTCGGCTAAATGAAATAATCCATGCAGGCCGTCTTCGATGACGAGCGAAATGCCGTCCAAAAAGCCTCGGATGCTGGTCAGGGAAAACTTTCTGTCGTCGCGCTCCGCAATACTTTCGCCTTTTGCGATGCGCTTGGCAACCACGTTAATGAAGCTGTCTTCGATGCCTTCGCCGTAGACGAGGCCCAAACGGACAATCGCATGCCGTTTCACCAAGTCTTCCACGATGAGCTCGCCCGCGAATTTCGTCTTGCCGTAAACGTTAATCGGATGCGCAAGATCGTTTTCGCGGTAGGGCGCGCGCGCATTGCAATCGAAAACATAATAGGAAGAAGCAAAGATGAGCGGGATGTCACGCGATCGGCAGGCTTTGGCGACATTCAATGTGCCTAAAACATTGACGTTATAAGCGTCGGCCGGATGAGCTTGGCAATATGCCTTGTCTTTGAGCGCAGCCAGGTGGATGACGAGTTGCGGCTCGTGCTTCGCGAAAGCCGCGTTTACGGAATCTTCCCGCCGGATGTCCAAATCGTCCCGATCAAGCTTGATGCCGAACGGAATGCGGCTGCCCATCATCCCCCGCCCCCCGGTTACGAGAACTTTTGACTTGTCAATCATACTATCTGCGGAATTGGAATCGGAATGATAAACTTGCCGCCATGCTTCCTGAACTCCTCCTCCTGCTTTAAAATTCCGGCCGCATAATTCCAGACGAGCAGGAGATAGCAGTCCGGCGGCCCGTCTTCCTCGATTTTCTCAACCGGAAAAACCGGGATATGCATGCCTGGGGTGAATTTCCCGTGCTTGAAATACGTTTTGTCGATGATGTAATCGAGATATTGGGTGCTGATGCCGCAGAAGTTTAAAAGCGTGTTGCCCTTGGCGGGTGCGCCGTAACCGACGATTTTTTTGCCCTGCGCTTTCAAATCTTCAAGGATCTTGATCAATTCCGTCTTGACCGTTTGCGCCCGCTTAGCGAGCTCCAGGTATGTCTCTGTCTTCGCGAGCCCCAGCTCAAGTTCGGTCTGGATCATTTTGGCGACAACGGGCGCGACAGGATAAGGGCCGTTTTTGTGCTTGGCATACACGCGCAGGGAACCGCCTTGCGTATCCACTTCTTCGACGTCGAAAATCTCAAGCCCGCTCTTTTCCATCAAAAGCTTGAGCGGCCGCAGAGAGTAGAACGAATGATGTTCGTGGTAAACGTTGTCAAACTGATTCTTAAAAAGAAGATTCGGGAAGTACTGGGCCTCGAAGATAAAAACCCCGTCCGGCTCAAGCAGAAGTTTTACTCCGTCCGTAAAACCGCGGACATCGTCAACGTGGGCAATAACATTATTTGCGAGGACGAGGGAGGCTTGGCCCCGCTCCTTAAGAATTTTTTGCGCGCAAGCGATGTTGAAAAAATCTACAATCGTTTCAATGCCCGCCGCGTTTGCAACGACCGCGACATTTTTCGCCGGGTCGATCCCCAAAACTTTCGCTCCCATTTCCTTTAGGGGACGCAGCAGCACGCCGTCATTCGAAGCGATATCAATCGTAAGTTTTTTTGCCAGCGCGGGAAAACGCTCCATCACCGTATGCGCATATTTCCGGAAATGCGCGACGGCCTGCGGGGAGCCCGAAGTGTAAAACGCGTAAGTGTCGCCGAAGAGGACTTCGGCCGGCACGATGTTTACGAGCATGACCAAGCCGCAGTCTTCGCAAACCGCGACGTCCAGCTGGTACTTCGCTTCCGGCTTGTCCAAATCCTCCTTTTCAACGAAAGCGTCGGCGAGCGGCGTCTCGCCGAGGCTCAAAAATTGGAAAAGCTTGCTGCTTCCACAGATCCGGCAGGTTGTCCGGCGCGAACTTGGCTTGTTGTTTTCATCCTTCATCGCCGTGATGGGCTTCATCATAGGACATCCGGCGTGAAGAATCAATAAAGCTGGCGAAGCTGCTCGCCCGCAAAGATTTACCTCGTCGAGGTCGCCGTGCTGGTGGTAGAAGTTGGAGGCGGGCTATAGGAACCGGCGTAGTAAGGCAAGGCATACTTTTGCGCTTCGGTGAGGGATTTGTAGCTGTTTATGGTTGTGCTGTTCCGAATATCAGAGCTTAAAAGTATCTCTTTCGGATAAGCCATTTGCAGTACGCGAACCCGAGAGTCGTTCTCGGCTAAAGCACGAAGCTGAATGCTTGATAGACCCTGATTATCGCTGATTAACTTAGCGCCCACGCCTGGAAAAGAGAGCATCGTGTAAAAATCATCCGGCTTGATATGCCGTGTCGCCAAAAGGTATGTATATCCCGGCTGAAGTAGATATTTTGCTTCGGATTCGTTGGTGGGGCCAACTACGTCGCCGAAGTTTATGCCGCCGACCACGTATAATATGCCGTTGAGGTAACCGCCCGTTTGGCTAACAATGACTTTCCCGGATAAACTGCCTTTGATATTGTAAATAATCTCTGCTTCGAACTGGGTTTTAGGAGCACTTAAACGACTCTCGTTGCCAACTTTTTTTATGATCTTGGCAACAAATATATTATGCGACCCCCCCACTAATATTCCGTCATTCGAAAAATCGGCTTCGTATTCCTGTTGGATTTCTCTTATCACCAACGGACCGCTTTTTCCTGTTTCGCTTGATGAGGTTATTTCCTGTGTAACATCGGTCGTCTCGTTAGGTGTTTGCACTATTCCTTGTTCACCAACAGATGGTGTATTCTCAACGATGTTTGAAGCGGGGAATCCGTGAAAATAAAAGTAAGCACTAAGGCTTATAGCCACAATTACCACGGCAGCACTTCCCACAAATAATATTGGTTTACCCATGTTCACGTTATTGTAGCATTTTGTGTTATTATTTCCGACTTTTTTAACCTACGGCCAAAAATAATTGAAGTCGTCAATATCCTTGTTTCCTAACCAAGTCTGTGTCGTTTGTATGTAATACATAACGTTTCCGAATATGCTGTGGGCCAGCCCAAGGGCGTGGCCGAGTTCATGAGTTGCGGTTTTTTGTGTAGAGGAGGAAGTGCCGCCCGCCAATTTCGGCAGATTTAATTCGATTGTATCAGGAAGTCCAACGAGTGGCGTCCACACCCCAGTGAAATCTTCCAGTGGCTCATTCACATCATACACCTTCACATATGCTGTGCTTGAAGGAGTAGTCGAAGAAAAAGTGATTTTCCCTAATGCGTTCCATGCAGAAATAGCGCCTAGCCATTCATTCGAATAGGTGGTGGAAGCATGCCATTTAAGTTCGCGCGTGCTCGTGTTCACAGAAGTCGGATATAAATTCTGGTCTAGAATAAAGTGTCCGAACGGGGTATAGGTTGAAAATGTCGGATTTCCGCTTTGTCCCGACGTCGAATTGCCTGTCGCAAGGTCGGTTGAAGTGCCGTTGAAACGCCAGTAACCTTTGAGTCCGCTGCTTGTGGAAGTTACCTCTTGACCGCTGTATGTTTCAATACTCGAAGATGACCTTTCTGCGTTCCAGATTCTCACTTCGTCAATATAGCCGTTGAACAAACCGATAGAGGATGAAGGGTTGCCGCCTATCCAAATGGAATCGGTACTCGTTGCGGTATAACATTTGCCGCTTGTTTTCTGGTTACCGTCGACATACAGCTTGAATGCGTCCGTCGACGAAGCAGTAGTACCTTTTGTAATCGCAACGTGATGCCATTCATTGTACACACCGCCGGTGCTCGGGTTGATTCGATTGATCACGCTTGCCGCTCCGGCCACCTGAACGGTGGTGGTCGAGTTATCGCAGTTGAGCGAAGTATTTATCCCGTTAGCATCACGCCACATGGCGAACCCGTTTTTGCCATTCGTCCTCGTATCCAGGAACTGCATGGCACGCCAGTACGCTCGGCTCGATTCCAATTTTAAGAGCGGTGCCGGACGCCGCTTAGAACGCGCTCACTTCACGCCACAGGATTTCGGCAAATTTGCGCTTCGAGAAAATATTGTTTTTTTGGCTCAAGAGATACTGTCTGATTCGCTGCCGGTATTCTGCGCACTCGGCCGGCGAAAGTGACCGCAGGTATTTTTCCAATTCGCCGTAATTTTTGAAGTTCCGCATATCAATGAAACAATCCGCGGAGACATAATCGGTTACATCGGGCGCGCCCAGATACACGGGTATGCACCCCGCGAGGAAAGAATCGAAAATTTTCTCGCTCAAGTAGCCGGGATAGCGTGAGTTTTCGAAAGCGATCGAAAATTTATAAGCAGCCAGGGTCTTGATTTTATCCCCATCCACGTAGCCTCGCCAGCATTTTTGGACCGCCGAGCGGTAGTGCCAGAAAGGGAAAAACGGGCGCTTGTCCCAGCGGCCGCCGTAGAGATCGAAATCATTCGCCTGGCTCAAGAACTTTATCGCCCGCAGCCGCTCGCTGTAGAGTTCTTTATTGAAAAACGCCCGCGGCCGCGCGTTGTGATTCATCATCACCAGAAATTTTTCCTTGGGGACGGCGAAAAATTCTTCGAACTCTTCCCGGAACTCGCGCGGCCAAAATATATACTTAACTTTCGGAGATTCTGTTGACATCTTATGATACAAAAAAATGACATCATAAAGCTCGTGGAGCAGTTCTAAATGTTTGTAGGGGTAAGGCATATTGATCGGCGGCTCGCATTGGAAGAGGACCCGCTTGGAAAAATTTTTGGCGATGCGGAAAAGCTCTGCTCGGGTGACGGCGAAGCGTTTTTTTCCGCGCGCGGTGTATTTCAAGAAATACAAACACCGCCAGAACAAGCTGTCGTCGGGGTGGTTGATAAAAACCACCGCATCGCCAGGATTGTGCGCCTTGGGATCCCAGGCGTCGATAGTTTTAACTTCGACTCCCCGCTCTTTAAAGAATTCCGGGAAGCCGCCGCCCAAGGCGGCGGTCGGAGAAATCGGCGGGTTGGGCTTGAATATTTTCCCGCCTAAACCCTCGGGTCCCGATGGCACGAAATAAATTGTTTTAATCGGAGACGCCATTAAGGAAGCGGCGACCAGGCCACGACCGAGTAGCCTTCGATAAAGAGGCTGCCGATGTATGTCCGCTGGGCTTTGTGGATGACGAGCTTGCCCGCTTTCTCGAGCCGCCGCAAATAGTTCAAAAATCCCGAAAGATAATTTCTTTTCTCGAAATACCGCAGCGACAAGTAATCCAGGAGGTTATGCTCGTCGAGCAACTCCCCGATTGGCTCGGTGTGAAAACAAATTTTCGGCTTTTGTTCAAGCAGATATTCCACAAACGCTTCGTAAGCTTTTCCTGTTTGCTCAAGCGCAGCCACCGTATAAACCGCGCTTTCGGGTTGAAGCTTGAACGCATAGTCCGGATTGAAAAAATCGAAGCGGCGCCCATTCACTCCGGCCTCCGGATTCCGCCTGGCCAGCTCGGCGATGATTTTCTGCGAGGAAGTTGCCCAGTCAAGGCCCCAGAGCGGAGCGGATTTGTTGACGCGGCGGACATTGAGCAAGTGATGGCCGGTGCCGCAGCCGAACTCGTAAATCGCTTTCGCCTCGGGCAGGTATTTTTCGAAAAGCCATTCTTGGATTATCCGCAAAGTTTTGCTTTCAAAATTTTTCGTCAGCGGCTTGATAAATTGCTGCCGCCAGCGCAAAACGCCGAACTTCCCGAAATATTTCGGCAGCAGCGGATCCGCTTCATTCTTCTCCAGATTCTCCAGGTTTTCACCCCAGCCCGTTTCCCATTGCGGGAGGCGGTGCGGTCCGGCCGCCGCGAGATTCGCGTCTCCCAGCCGCTTTAAGATCTCCAAAAGATACCGGTCGCGCTCCTCCGTCCCGACCTCCGCATAGCGAAAGTCGAATGCGGCAACGAGCCGGCTGATTTCAGCGCTGATTTCTTCTCCAAAAACTTGTTCAAAGTCCCGGGCGGTTAAAATTCTTTCTTGCGCGCCTCTTGCGTTCATGCTTTTTGCTTTTCCGCTTCCACCGCCAAATTCCATTCGATCGTCCGCTGGAGCCCCTCCTTCATTTTCACGGTCGGCTTGAAGTTGAATTCAAATTCCAGTTTTCGCATATCCAAACAAACGCGGTTGGGCGCTCCGATGACCTCGGTGGTTTTCCCGCGGCCGACCACCGCTTGGGCGGACATAAGTTCCCCGATCATCATCGCCAAATCTTTAATGCTGATTTCTTCCTGCGAAGAGCCCACGTTGTAAATCACGTCTTTGCCGAACAAAAGAATATGCACAAGCTGTTTTATGACATCGGAAATATAGCAGAAACAGCGGAGGTCCCTGCCGTCGTCAATCATCTCGATTGTCTTTAAGGTATGAGCTTTTTTCATGAACTGGCCGATTACCCGCTGGTCGTCGAAGGACAAACCGGGGCCATAGGAAAGCGCCGGACGGGCGATTTTAACGTTCATTTTATAGAGGTTGATGTAAGCCAAAGCCAGCACCTCCGAGAGCCGCTTTGATTCGATATAACAAGCGCGGTTGTTTAAAACCGAACTTCTGCCTTCATAAGTTTCCACGGTGGGGATCTGGTCTGCCGGCGGCGAACCGTAAATCTCGCTGCTGCTTAAATATAAAATTTTTGCTGCCGGATTAACCTGCCGGTAGCTCTCCAGAATGCTCTTGAGGCCGATGTAGTTCACATCGATGACGTTAAGCGGTTCCTGTAAAAACCTGCTGGGAGCGCCGTAGCCCGCAGCATGCACGATATAATCATATTTTTTCACATAGACAGCCGGCTTCGCCAAATCCTGCTGGATCAGGTTGAAGTTCTTGGCGTCCTTTAAGTCATAGATGCGCTTTTCGGGCGTGATTTCTCCCCGTGTGATGAGATCGGCTTGAATATTGTAATCAAAATTCTCATTCAAATAATTGATCAGGTGGCTTAAGTAGGCGCCGATGAGGCCGTTAGCTCCCGCAATCATAATGCTCTTGCCGCGCAACTCGCTTAAGTCGCTCGTGTCGCAAATGCTCTTGATGTCGCTATGAATTATTTTTTGACTTAATTTCATGAACGGTTTTGATAATTCCGTTTTTGGTCAAACCGTTGGCTTCGCAGTGTTCTTCGTAGGTTCCATAGTTTGTCAAAAACTTGTCGCGGATGCCCAAACGCCGCTCTTCGTATTTAATTCCCTGTCCGATCGCCGCAATTGCGTCGGCAACGCCGCCGATAATCGAGTGTTCCTCGACGGTAATGAGCGCACCGGTCCGATTCAAACTCTCGCGGATCATTTCCTGCGACGCCGCGGAGATGGGTTTAATGGTCGAAAGATAAATCAAATCGCAAGTGATTCCCATTCCGGATAAAGTACCGGCGGCTTCATAAGCGTTCGCCACCTGTGGGCCAATAGCAATTATGGTTACATCTTCGCCGGATTTCAACTTCTCGGCTTCGCCGAAACGCGGATGCGTTTCCAAGCCGTGGGTTTTGGCCGGCAGTCGGAAGTACGTCGGCTCGCCGTTTCTAAAAGTTTCCTTGAATAAAACATCGAACTCTTGAGGCGAGGCCGGGTAAATAATTTGCATATGCGGCAGGGCCCGCAGGATGGCTAAGTCATCATAGCAATGATGGGTGCAGCCGAGCGAAGCGTAGTCAAAAGCGCTGCCAACGCTTACAATTTTCACGCCCAAATGCTGGTAGCAAACGTCGTCTTTGATTTGTTCGAAACAGCGCTCCGTCACGAATGGCGTAATGCTGTGTACGACGGGAGTGAAACCGTGCATCGCGAGGCCCGCCGCCATGCTCATCATCGCCTGTTCGGCAACTCCCATATTGTAAAAACGCCGCGGATATTTTTCGGCAAAATCCTTGAGCAAATAATGGCTAATGTCGCCGATGAGAATAACCAACCTCTCGTCAGCGCCAAGCTCCTGCATTGTTTTTGCAAATTGTTTTCTCATGAAAATATTTCCTTTTTGAACTCTTGGAGTTCCGCCTCGGTTGGCGCTTTATGGTGCCAGGAAAACATGTCGGCTTCCACCTGTTTTACGCCTTTGCCTTTGACCGTATGCGCAACGACGCAGTAAGGAGAAGTTACGGCTGCGGGAGAAAATATGGCCTTATTGATCGCCTGCAGGTTGTGTCCGTCCACGCTTGCCGTCTGCCAGCCAAAGGCTTCGAATTTCCGCTGGATGTTAACCGAAACTTTTGCCCGCACTTGGGAATTATTTTCGTCAATCACGCAAACCAGGTTTTTCAAGCCCAGCTGTTCGGTATACATCGCCGTCTCCCAGATACTGCCTTCGTTCGTTTCGCCGTCGCCAACCAGGCAAAAAACCCGGCCGGGTTCGTTTTTTATTTTCTTAGCCAGAGCATATCCGGCCGCCATCGGAAAACCGTGCCCCAAAGAACCGGTCGCGGCCATCACCGCTTGAGAAATTCTATATGGATGCCCGCCGAGCCGCGAGTCGTATTTGCAATAACCGGCCAGCTCTTTCCGGTCGATGTGCCCGAAATGCGCAAGTACCGCAAAGAGCGCGGCGCTAGCATGGCCCTTGCTCAAAAAAAACGAGTCGTTTTTGTCCATCCCCGCATAGATTGCGTAAAGCAATTCCACGACGGAAAAAGAGCTGGCCAGGTGCCCTTCGCCGGCCGCATGAATCATTTCCAGAATATCAACGCGGATGCGCTTTAAGTCGTCCGGATTCATAAATCGCTATTTAAAATTTTTCAGATACCAGTCAATCGTCGCTTTCAACCCCTCGTCAAATCCGGTTTTCGCCTTGAAACCGAATTCCTTTTCCGCGCGGCTTGTATCGAGGAGGCGCCGCGGCTGGCCGTCCGGCTTAGTTCTATCCCAGCGGATTTCGCCCTTGAAATCCATGTATTTGCAAATGGTTTCGACCAGATCCTTGATGGAAATTTCTTTGCCTGATCCCAGATTAACGGGGTCGCCTTTTTCGTATCTTTCCAAAGCAAGAATGATGCCTTCGGCCGCGTCATCTACATATAAAAATTCCCGCGTTGCCGTGCCGGTTCCCCAAACCTCGATAAAGTTTTTTCCGTTGGCTTTGGCTTCGGCCGCTTTGCGGATCAGCGCCGGGATCACATGCGAAGTGCGGAGATCGAAATTATCCCCGGGGCCATACAGGTTCACCGGCAGAAGATAGATGCTGTTGAAATTGTACTCATCGCGATACGCCTGCGACTGCACAAGCGCCATTTTTTTGGCTAGACCGTAAGCCGCATTCGTTTCTTCCGGATAGCCGTTCCAAAGATCTTCTTCTTTAAACGGCACGGGCGCGAACTTGGGGTAAGCGCAGATCGTGCCGACGGCAACATATTTCTTGACTCGCGCCTGGCGGGCTGCTTCCATCATCTGCGTCCCCATCATCAAGTTGTCATAAAAGAATTTTCCCGGATGCTCGCGATTCGCTCCGATGCC
>ERZ1292629.731-Hain-H43-01um-R1-731-length-35976-cov-7_pt1 | contig 35976 bp, 36 predicted proteins | sample MGYA00564399_ERZ1292629 | MGnify/ENA primary metagenome ERZ1292629 (study PRJEB36523, sample SAMEA6512636) | groundwater metagenome | collected 2019-01-08 | study: AquaDiva: Metagenomics assemblies of 32 groundwater samples
CCTCTGCTTACAATAGAAATTTTATGAACCGGGTCGGCGTCTTTGAGCGCCGCGGCGCCAAGCGCGTGCCCAGCTTCGTGATACGCCGTGATTTTCTTTTCTTTGTCGGAAATTATTCTGCTTCTGCGTTCCGGACCAAGAAGAACTTTTTCAATGGAGCTTAGAATATCTATTTGATTGATAATTTTTTTACCGTGCCTAGCGGCGGTTATAGCCGCTTCATTCATAAGGTTCGCAAGGTCGGCTCCCGAAAATCCCGGAGTGCGCACAGCAACAGACCTTATATTCACTTCCTTATCAAGGGGTTTTCCTTTGCTGTGAATCTGAAGAATCGCCTCGCGGTCTTGAATATCCGGCATATCAAGAATAACGCGCCTATCGAAGCGCCCGGGACGGAGCAATGCGGTATCTAAAACATCCGGACGGTTTGTTGCCGCAATCACGATGACATTCGTGTCGCGGTCAAAGCCGTCCATTTCAACAAGAATCTGATTTAGGGTCTGCTCGCGCTCATCGTGTCCGCCGCCCAAGCCGGTACCGCGTTCGCGGCCGACTGCGTCAATTTCATCGACAAAAATTATCGCCGGCGCCGAGCGCTTTGCTGTTTGAAATAAATCGCGCACGCGCGAAGCTCCAACGCCGACAAACATTTCAACGAATTCTGATGCTGATATATGAAAGAAGGGAACATTACTCTCTCCCGCGACCGCCCTCGCGAGAAGCGTTTTTCCAGTTCCCGGATATCCGACAAGAAGCACACCGCGCGGAATCTTCGCTCCTATATCTAAAAATTTCTTCGGGTTTTTAAGAAAATCAACAACTTCCCGCAATTCTTCTTTTGCCTCTTTCAATCCGGCGACATCTTTAAAAAGAATTTTGTCGCGTGAAACAGCAAAGAGCCGGGCGTTAATTTTTCCGAATGAGAACGCCTGATTCGCGCCGGTTTTCGCCTGCCTGAAAATCCAAAGAAAAATAATCGCGATTATTATTATTGGAAGTATCGTCGGAATTAAAATTCCAAGCCAATATCTGGTTCCACCCATTTCTTTTATTGAGAGGTCAACTTTTTGTAGCTTGTCCTCGCTAACGCCATAATTCTTGAGCGTCTCGGTAATTCCCGCCTCGGCCTCTTTCTTTGATACGGCTTTGCTGTCGTCAGAGAAAACTATATCAATATTTTCACCCGAAACCGCGACACTTTTCACTTCTCCCGCTTGAATTTTTTCCGCAAGCGCGCTGATTGAAATTTCGCTCGGTTTATTACCGCTAAGCTCTACAAACGACGAGAAGGTGACTGCTAAAAAAAGAAACAGGGCGATTATTATAAGAATGTTTTTTGTTATATTTTTCATATTTGCCGCGCCAGCGCGTTTTATTCATCACTGAATACGCTGGATACTCACCATTATCCCTCAATAGCCGCTTCAGTCAAATGCGTTACAACCCGTTACACTATTTTTTAAGCTTGAGTACGATTCTCCGTTCTTCCGGTTTTATACTGTTAATAATAAATGCGTGTTCCTTTGAAACACTAAGCTGTTTTTTCATCTCTTCAACGCTGCCAAAATCCGTTACGTGAAGCTGCCCCTGAAGCGAATCTCCGAGATTTATAATCGCGCCGAACGGGTTCACGCCATATACGGTTCCGCGAACTTCCTTGCCTTCTTCATATTTATCTCCGATATTCTGCCACGGATCTTCCTTTAACGCCTTGAGCGAAAGCGATATTTTTCCATCTTTAATTTCCATAATCTTTACCTTGACGAGGTCGTCAACTTTTACAATCTCTTTCGGATTTTCAACTACGCGCCAATCAAGTTCTGAAAAGTGTATAAGCCCCTCGACGGAAAGATTGTCAGTGAATTTCACAAACACTCCGAAATCCGCTACTCCGGAAACGATTCCGTCAATTATCTGCCCGACTGAATAATTTTTTACCAGCTCTTTGCTTGGAATCTCAATCGCTTCGCGTTCCGAAACTATAAGCTTATTCGCGCGCGGATTCGCGTCTATGATTTTCACGCTTATCTGTTCTCCGACAAGCTTGCTTAATTCTTCGCCGATTTTTTCTTTTTCCTCAAACGCGGCTTTAGGGTAGTGTTCTCCAGAGAGCTGGGAAACAGGAAGAAACGCCTGTATTCCGCATAAATCCGCGGTTAGCCCTCCTTTATTAAAGCCGACAATTTTTATTGGAAATGGCTCGTCTTTTTCTTTAAGCTCTGAAATTTCAGCCCACGCTTTTTGGCGCCCGGCTTCCGCGAGAGAGAGTTCCACATAGCCCTCTTCGTTGTCTATATCAAGAACTTTCGCTTGAATAGCGTCTCCAATTTTCAAGTTTCTTAAAAGTTCGCGCGCGTTTAACATTTCTTCGCGATACACGACTCCAGTCCCAAATTTTCCCAAATCAACAAACGCGACGTTCGTTCCCTTTTTAAGCAGCGCGCCGCTTGCTATGTCTCCGGCTTTCAAAAACGAGAACATCCGCGAGTCCGTTTTTATTGCAATAGGCAATATGAAATTACTTTGCCCTTTTTCGATGTTTATCATACAGGGGGAAAGATACCATATACCATCCGCGAAAATCAATCCCGACATTACTATACGAGTCGCGGCTCCGATTGAAACATAAGAGGAAAATATAGCCTTTGCAGTTTACAGAAAAGTTGAAAATCGTCCGAAATCGGCGTATAATGATATTACATATCACATGACTATTACTTACCAAGGAGACAACTACTTCAAAGTCCAATCAGGCGACAATGTAATTCTCATAGACCCGACAAACGCCCGGTCGCTTAAAAATGCGACTGCGGTAATTTTCACGACTATGCCGCCGACATCATCCATTGAAAGCAATCTTATCGTCCAACATCAGGGTGAGTATGAAACAAAAGGAATACGAATTGACGGCTGGAGCTCGAGAACCGGCCAAGAAGAGAAAGGCGATGATGTAGAAAAAACAATTTATAGGATAAGACTGGACGATATTTCAATAGGAGTCTTGGGACATATCAATAAAGAAATCGACCCTAAATTACTAATACCTCTTACAGGGTGCGACATAGTGCTTGCTCCGGCCGGCGGGGCTCCGTACCTTGCGGCATCTTCCATAGCAAAACTCATCCGCCAGATAGAGCCGAGTATTATCATTCCATCGCTTTTCAAAGACCCAAAGCCGTTCTTTAAAGAATTGGGAGCAGGCGAGGTTAGTAAGGAAGAGAAACTCACGATAAAGAAAAAGGATTTGGTTCCGCACGCGATGAAAGTAGTCCTTTTATCTTCTTAAGTTATGCAATTTGAGAAAATCCAAAACCGCATCAAAGAAATCCAGCGAGCCGAAGATACTGTGAAACGCAAGTGGCTTATCGCGCTGTCTTCTTTTTTCATAGCCGTAGTCATTGGAATTTGGTTCGCGCTTCTCAATACGACGATTCCATTGCTTGCTTCAAAAAAAATAAATACCGCGTCATCTACTGAAATTGCCGGCAGCGCGACACAGCAAAAAGAAGATGGAGTATTTTTTAATATTCTTGGAAGAGGCTTTGTTGAAATATGGGGTAATATTTTAGAAAAAACAAAAGAGGCAAAAAGCGCCATTAGCGAGAAAGTAACAGCGCTTGGCAAACTTATAAAACAAGACAAGGAGTTTTCAGTTACCGGAAAAGATGATAAATTTGTTCCCGAACAGTAATTTCATCCAATAGTATGCCACCGAAAGAAAAACAACCCGAAAAACAAGACGAGTTTACGGGAAAAATCATTCCGCGCGAAATCACCGAGGAGCTTCGCGAATCATACATTGATTACGCGATGTCGGTTATTATAGCGCGCGCGTTGCCTGATGTTCGCGACGGAATGAAGCCAGTTCAACGCAGAATCCTATGGGCGATGTGGGATACCGGACTTACGCATAACGCGAAATTCAGGAAATCAGCAAATGTTGTCGGAGAAGTCATGGGGAAATATCATCCGCACGGCGACTCTGCGATTTACGACACCCTCGCCCGTATGGCTCAAGATTTTTCTCTGCGTTATCCGCTTATCGACGGACAGGGGAACTGGGGTTCTGTCGACGGCGACGCTCCCGCGGCGATGAGGTATACGGAAGCGCGGCTTACGAAAATCGCAGAGGAGCTTCTTTTAGATATTGAAAAAGATACTGTTGATTGGCAGCCGAACTACGATAGTTCGCGCGAAGAACCGAAGTGCCTTCCGGCAAAACTCCCAAATCTGCTCTTAAACGGCGTGGTTGGAATTGCGGTTGGAATGGCAACAAGTATTCCTCCTCATAATCTCGTCGAGGTCATGGACGCAATCAATTATTTGAGCGAACATCCGGATGCCGATACGAAAGAACTTATGCAATTTATTCCCGGGCCGGATTTTCCGACCGGGGGAATAGTGTATGACAAAAGAGCGCTTGAGGAAGCATATTCAACCGGCCACGGCTCGGTTACCATGCGTGCCGTCGCGGAAATAGAAGAGCGCAAAACTGGAAGTTTCCAAATCATCATCACGGAAATCCCATATCAGGTAAATAAATCAGATCTTATTTCAAAAATGGCAGACCTCGTCGTCGCAAAAAAAATTGAAGGAATCCGCGACATACGCGACGAGTCGGACCGCGAGGGCTTTAGAATCGTAATAGAGCTCAAGCAGGATTCTTCACCGCAAAAAATATTGAACCAGCTTTATACATATACCGAACTGCAGAAAAATTTCCATTTCAACATGCTCGCGATTGTGGATGGAATCCAGCCGCAAGTTCTCTCGCTTAAAGAAATACTGAGCGAGTACATCAAACATCGCACTATTATTGTAAGAAAAAGAACGGAGTTTGACCTTAAAAAGGCACTGGAGCGCGCTCACATATTAGAGGGACTCGTAAAAGCGCTTGATTCAATTGATAAGGTAATTGAAACGATAAAGAAATCCAAAGACAGGGACGACGCGCGGGTGAACCTTATGAAAAAGTTTTCGCTTTCCGAGGTTCAGGCGAACGCGATTCTCGAAATGCGCCTTCAAACGCTTGCCGCGCTTGAACGGAACAAAATAGACAACGAACTTAAAGAAAAAAAGATATTTATCGCCGAATGCGAATCTATATTAAAGAGCCCGAAGAAAATTTCGGACATCATTCGTAGGGAAACTAGCGAAGTAAAAGAATCGTTTTCCGGAAAAAGAAAAACAAAACTTATCGCGTCCGGACTTAAAGAATTTAATGAAGAAGATTTGATTCCGCAGGAAGAAGTCGTCGTTACATTAACAAAAGACGGCTATATCAAGCGAATGCCGCCTACAACATTCAAGGCACAAAAGAGGGGGGGGAAGGGGCTTATCGGAATCGACCTTAAGGAAGAGGACCAGATTTATGAAATACTTTCCGCCAACACGCACGATAATGCGCTTTTTTTCACCGACCGCGGGCGCGCGTTCCAGACAAAAGTGCATGAGGTTCCAGTCGCAAGCCGAACAGCAAAAGGAAAATCAGTCCATAATTTCTTGGACCTTTCGTCTGAAGAAAAAATCGCAGCTATTGTAACGTATTCGCAGGACGAGAAAAAATCCGGCTACTTGGTGATGGCAACGCGCGGCGGAGTCATCAAGAAAACCGCGGTTGATGATTTTGAAAATGTCCGCAGAAGCGGAATTATAGCGCTCAAAATAAAATCCGACGACGTTTTGCGCTGGGTGCGGCGTTCCACGGGAAACGACGAAATCATACTTGTCACGAGCAATGGCCAGTCCATCAGGTTTAAAGAAAAAGACGTCCGAAAAATGGGAAGAACCGCCGCTGGAATCAGGGCAATGCGCCTCAAGAAAGCGGATATGGTCGCGGGACTTGATATAATAAATACAGACAAGAAAGCGCAGGGAACAAAATTGCTCGTTGTTATGGCAAACGGCTTCGGAAAACAAACTCCGCTCAAGGAATATAAGGTACAGCACAGGGGCGGGTCCGGAATAAAAACAGCCAAGACGACGGAGAAAACCGGCAAGGTGATTGATTCAATAATTGTTGACGATGAATTGGAAGAAGTAATAGCGTTTTCTTCGAAGGGGCAGGTGATACGCAGTAAGATTTCAGATATTCGCATCACCGGCCGCGCCACGCAAGGAGTAAAAATTATGAATTTGGAAAAAGGGGATAGCTTAATAGGGATAGTTTGTCTATAGAGAAATTTACAATTTTTAATTTTCAAGTCGCCCTTCGGGTTTTTCGGAAATTGAAACATTGATTCATTGATAATTGATTGAAAATTGGTAATCGGTAATTGAAAATTAGGTTATGAACTTCACAAAAAACCAAATAATCATTATCGGCGGGGCGCTTCTCATTATTTTTATACTTGTGCTTGCGGTTGCCATTCCAGCGCTCAAGGACACTAGTACCGATAAATCAAAAATAACCGCGAAGCTTACTGTGTGGGGGATTTCAAACTCACCTCGCGATCTTGACTCGATTATTGCCGGATTCAATAGTATTTTTCCGAAAGTAACTGTGCAATATCGCAACTTCCAAAACTTTCAGAATTATCAAAAAACTCTTCTCGACGCGCTCGCGGCGGCTTCGGGCCCCGATATTTTTGTGATTAGAAACACCGACTTGCCAAACATGATTAATAAAATTGTTCCGGCGCCACAAGAGCGTTTCACGATTAATCAGCTTATTAATGCTTTCCCGCAGGTCGTGCGCCAGGATTTTGCCCAGCAAAACAGCACATACGCGCTTCCACTTTCAATCGACACCATCGCGCTTTTTTATAATAAAAATTTATTAGACCAGGCGGCGGTTCCTATTCCCACCACATGGGAGGAATTTATAAATATAATCCCGCGGCTTACTTCATTTGACGGTTCAAGAAAGATAACGCGCTCCGGCGCTGCAATCGGAAGTTCAGAAAAAAGCGTAACCGAGGCGTCTTCTATTCTTGAACTTTTAATGCTACAAAACGGAATAAGCATGATTTCACCGGACTTTACGTCCGCGCGGTTCGCTTCTTCTATTGATGGCGCGAACGCGCTTAAATTTTACACGCAATTTTCCGACACGCGCGAAAAAACGTACACATGGAACGACAGTTTCTTAAACGACATAGACGCGTTCGCACAGGAAAAGACCGCGATGCTTTTCGGGTACACTTCCGCAATTCCAAACATAAAACAGCGAAACACTTTTCTTAATTTCGCGATTGTACCGACACCGCAACTTCAAAACGCGCCGGTCGTAAACAAAATTGCTTATCCGAAATATTATGGCTTTGCTGTTTCAAAACAGAGTAAAAAACAGCCTATTGCTTGGGAATTCATACTTCAACTAGCTGAAAGTTCCAGTACTGTAAAGCAATATCTTACTGCAACACGCGAACCGCCGGCGCTACGAAGTTTAGCAATAGAGCAGCAGAATGATTTAGAGCTTGGCGCGTTCGCTCGCCAGACGCTTATCGCTAGGTCATGGCCTCAAGTTGACACCGACACAATAAGTGCGCTTTTCTCAAAAGCGATTGAGGAGGTGAATATTAACGCGATGACTCCAAGGGACGCGCTTCAAAAGACACAGGAAGCAGTAACGGCATTGATGACACGGAAATGAATCATGAATAGTGAATAATGAATTATGGGGAAAATCAGAAAAGAGCGTTTCTAAAATCCGTAATCTATGATTCATACTTCTTAATTCAAAGATGTTAATATTATTCTAAAATCTAATTGAAATGAAGAAATATTTATTTATTGGTTTAGTTTATTTCCTTCCTCTTGTGGCTGAAGCGAAGGGTATTTTAGATAATATCTGGAAAGGGGCAAAATGCGGAGGCGCTGAAATTACAACCGGCGGACCGCAAGGGCCGTGTAATTTTTGCGACGGTGTAGTTGTCGCGTCAAATATCATTACATATGCGGTACAGCTCGCAGTACTTCTTGCTGTCGCAATGATTGTTTATGGAGGAGTTCTTATTATGACTTCTGCCGGAGATGATAATAAGCTTAAGGAGGGGAGGTCGAGAATAGTAGCCGCGATTGTCGGACTTGTAGTCGCTCTTGCCGCGTGGCTTATCGTAAATGAGATTTTCCATCTTCTCTCGGGCGGCGGTACATCCATACCGTGGTCGCAGGTGAAATGTTAGTGGTATAATTTATAGTATGCAAAAATCATATTTTCTATTGATTGTTACTATCTTAATAATTTTTCTAGTTCCTGTTTTTATCGTTAATGCTCAACTTTCTGGGACAAATCCACCTACCACTAATATCTCTGGACAAAATCCTCCCTCTGCTAATATTTCTGGGCAAAATCCACCCGCAGTCATCAAATCAGTAGAACTTCCCAATCCTCTCGGCACAACTTCAATATCTGACCTTCTTAAAAAAATAATTGACTGGATTATAGAGCTTGGTGCGCCTGTCGCGGTTATTATGGTAGTATTCGGAGCGTTTAAAATGCTCTTCTCTGGAGGAGATCCCGAGAAATTTGCGTCCGGCAGAAAGACTATTTTGTACACTGTCATGGGGTATGGTATAATTTTTCTCGCGTGGAGCATCGCTTCACTCATAGAAAACATACTAAAGTCCTGAAAGGTCGAGTGTTGTAAAAATATTTACTTTTAAATTTATGTTCAAAAAAATTGCGTTTGGAGCCATTGCGTTCGTTTTGCCGGCGGTTGCTGGAGCGGTAGTTTCCCCAAGTACTGGTAATATAATACCTAGTGCCAGTAATGTCGGTCTTGATTCAGCTGGCGGCTTTGTTCAACAAATTCAGACACTGACAAACTGGATGTTTGGACTTTTACTTCTTCTTGCTGTTATCTTTATCTTATGGGCCGCGTTCAAGTATTTAACCGCCGGAGGAGACGAGGAGGCGCTAGGAAAAGCAAAGAGTATTCTTATCTACGCCATTATAGCAATTGCGATTGCGGTTCTAGCTAAGGGCATTGTTGCTCTTGTTAGTAGTTTCCTAGGAGGAAGCTCTGTAAATTTAGGTTAAGTCAATAGGAAGTTTCTTTTCTCTTTTAAATGAGATTAAAATCAATAGTTTTTTCGGCGTTTATAGTTTTTTTTAGCGCATCGTCGGCACATGCCGCCGCTGGCGTGATTGATACGCCTGATCAGTTTCTTGCTCTCGTTACTAAAATCACAAATTGGGCTTTCAGTTCACTTCTCGTTTTAGCCGTCCTTTTCATTGTTTACGCGGGATATATGTTTCTTTTCTCACAGGGCGACGTGGAAAAAGCTGAAAAGGCAAAAAAACAACTTCTTTACGCCATTATTGCGGTAGCAATAGCGATTCTCGCGAATGGAATTATCGCGCTCACGCAAAATTTACTTACAGGCGATGGTTCACAACAACCTCCCGGATTTATTGATAATACAAATGATATCAATCCAAATCAGCCGATAAGAAGTTGATATTAAGCGAATTAAATAAGAGCGTAAAAAAGCCCCTAGAGTTTTTCTCTTGGGGGCTTTTGGTTTATTTCCAAAATAGATCCCCACACCAATTCCATTGGTGTGGGGATAAAAAACCTCTCGGATTTATGTCTAAGAGGTTTTGGTTATTGATTATCGGATTCTTTTTATCTTAATATTTGTAATGCCTCCAAAATCCGGCTGGACGCGCAGGAATCCTTCCGGGGCATCTCTCTTATTTGCCCACTCGGCTTCCTGACCTTCTTTAATCTGCATCCCATACTGTTCTTCATACGCTCCTCGCGCACCCCATACGTGGCATTCTTTATCTGTGATAATCCTAAGAACCGTGCCAGGACCTATTCTTACCACCTCATTATTTTCGTTCTGCCTAAGCTGAAATGGTTCCCATGGCAGTTCACTTTGCTTTGGATGCGGAGTAGAAATCTGCACAGGAGTTGGTATGGAAGTGGAAACTACTTCTGGTTTTTCACTATGTACCGGCGGCTTTGCAACTGTTTCCAGCACGCTCGACAGTTTATGAATTATAGTGATAGTAACAACTCCCATGCCTCGTATTTTAAATGTTCCGGTATGGGAATTTATTAACGCATTCGGCTTATCAGCCGGGGTCATTATAAATCTATCGCCGTTATCGAAAACGATTTCCGTGGAATCAGTCACACTAAAGTTATGGTCTTTTGATTCGTTTGGAATCACAACAAGTCCAGTCCATTTAGTTGGATGAAGTTTCAATGGTTTTACAGTTTCGTACGCCGCGAACGTGATGTAATTTGGCTTGCGAAACAGGCCTTCCATTGAATCCAGGAGAAAACCATTTGCCTCGCTAAGTTTCATACCTACAAACGCGACCGGGCCAGGAATGAAAAATGAAAGAAGCGATACAAGCAGAACGAGCCATGCGGTGGTTTTTACTAAACCTATTACTAATTTTGCACTGTAACCAGCAAGAGTGATTATTGCGGCAGCAAGAAGAAATACTGGTATAGCGTCAGGATTGTTCTGAATTGGAATAATGATGACAAATAGCGCAAAGGAAAGTTCAAATAAGAGAACACTTCCTATCAAGTTCACATATTTTTTTACGCTGTCTTTTGGTTTCCCTAAAAGAGCTGTAACAAGAACGCCTATTGGAAACATCGCGAGAGCAAGAAAAACCGTACACACAACCCAGAGTGTTCTTCCTATAAGAACTATCCAGCCTTTCCCAATTGTTATTTCAAACAAAAGAATAACAATCGGAATAACAACGAACGCTATTCCCAAACGCAATAATGAAATGAGGTATACGTGTCCTACTGACCTTCCGTTCGGTTTCCCTACAAATGCCAATTTCCGCGTAAGGTCAACAAAGTCAACTGACGCCTCATCCCACAGTGAAAATATAATGCTTAATAGCTTGCCCATTTGGACCTCCTTCTTTAAATTCCAAATCTTTTATTCTTCCTGTTTTCTTCCGATCGTTTTTTTAATTTTTCTGCAAGCGGAGCGAGTGCATTTCCTAACGCATCATTACTCTGCACAACAGAGCTGCTCACAAATTTACCAACTTTCTCAATCCATATGCGTGGGTGTCCAGCGAGAAATGAGATAATTCCTTCAAATGATTCGTCGTCTAACTGGCTAAGAAGCTTAAAAATCTTCTTTTTTTTCTCTTCATCATCGATGACGATGAAGAGGCGAGTCAGCAGATTTGCGTTCATTCCTTGTTTTGATTCGTCAATTGACGGCTCTTGCAACCTTTTTTCTATGGCTTTTCGCACTGCGTTTTCCAAATGTTCTACAAATGAAAGGAGTTCCACGCGGTCTGCCTCCGTGATTTTTCGCATGAGATTCTTGAGTATCTTGACGTCTTGTCCTTTGAGCGTGAGTGCTTTATGCATGCCAAATGAGATGCCAATCTTTTTGATGATTTCTACAACTGGCTTTATGATATTCATCTGAAACCTCCATTTATTTGATTTTTAAGTTTTTAATTCAGCTATCCGTATAGTGCCACAAGGGGAGTGGTTTGTAAAACTCTCAAACAGGTTCAGAGTAAATAAAAACCTCGAGAAGACTTCCTTGTCTTTCTCGAGGGGTTAATTTTTTTATTATTAACTAAATTTAATTGTAATTGTAACAGTACCCTTACCGCGGAATTTAAATATTCCACGATGGATGCCGATAGATGTATTCGGCATATTCGGCGTCACTATCAGTCTTGTCTTGTCAGCAAAAACGATTTCTGTTGAATCAGTTATATCTATATTATAGGCCGACTCTGATGGGGTAATAACGAATGGGGTCCACTGTTCTGAATCAAGTTGTAAGAACTTCACTGTCTCGCCTTGGATAAAGATGATGTTTGCCAACTCGGTCGGCTGTTGCGTGTAAGTCGGCGCGGGCGGAACTATTGTCGGTGATGACGGCGGAGTTGGTTTTACACCAGTGGATAGGATTTCTTCGCCTTGCACTGCGCGCTTTTCTGCTCTTAATTTGATTTCCTTAATTTTGTTATAAGCAGAATCTTCAGAAATGCCGCCGTTATTTTTACCTTTTTTGAGATTCTCGAGATTTTGCTTTAGTTCTATAGTGTCTTGTTTTGCGCCTTCTAGTTCCATGATTTGTACGGTGGTATACAACATACCTTTTGTTTCAAACGCGCGTGGATCCATTGCGGAAGCCACTTTTATGTCGTTTGAGAATAACGAACGCTCAAACGCATTTCGGCTAAGCGAGGTATACGGCGCCACATAAGATTTATAGAGATTAACTCCAATCGTTCCTATTAATAGAACCGCAATCGCAATAGTGAACCCGAGATGAATCACCGTCTTCATGTTTGAGTACTGCTTTATAAGCCAGCCCCACAATGCTATTAGTAGTATTCCTCCTACTGCTACCCATGGATTGCCAAATACTAAAGCAACCGCGATTACAACGAATACGAGGGTTAATAAGAGTTTCATTATCGTTCCTCCTATACTTTAAACATTAGTCTTTTTCCAACATTTCTTATTGAATCTACAACCACTTCCGCGATAAACGCATCACCAAGATTATCCGTCATTTTTACAAAGATGTGACGGAAAAATCCTTTCAGTCCTTTTTCAGACGGTTGCTGCGTTGTAACTTGCGCTTGCACAGCCGGGGATTGTATTTGATCTGGAGGCGGCAGAAGATCTATAATAGCTTCTTCTTGCTCCCAACGTTCCCGGGCTTTCCAGTATGCCGATTCAAACTCATCCCAAAATGCAAATGGGACAAATATTATCGTCGACACAAAAAAGAATATAAACAGTTTCCACCAGAACCAACCTTTTCCTTTTCCATCTTTTTCCTGTGTTTCTGTTGCTACTTGCACCAATTCTTCTCCTGCTATGCCGTTTACAAATCCGGCATATTGCTTTGCTACAGAACTTGGCTCTGCTTTTCCCACCGATTGCAATGCTTTTACTACCAGTGGGTCTCCGAAGCCTCGTGATACCGCGACGGAAAGCGCGATGATTGTAACAACAAGTATTCCATAGAGCATGTAATTGTTGTACTCCCGCGATCTGGCCCCAATGTAGCAATAAATTGCCACTAACAGAACCATAAAAACCCAAAGTAATGTCATCATAGGTTATTCCTCCATTTCCAATTGTTAGTTTTCTTCCGTTTCGCCTGTTGTGGTATTAGCCACTCCATTTCTCCCGTAAAACGTCCTGCGAAATATTTTGCCATAGCCAATCACACTGATCATGATTTCGCATTCTTCTCCGGGCATCAGATTTGTGTTATGCGCACATTCACCGTTTTCCGCTGTCTGTGCATCCGGAATGTTCTGTATAGAAGTATCAATGATTAAAATTTTCACATTAGGCACGGCGCGATTCTTCTCGTCGAGTACCTTAATGTGAAATAAAATCCGATTTTCTATGCGTCTCGGATTTACAATTAATTTTGCCGGACCGGATTCTTTTTTCACTTCTTTTTTCGGGAAATTCAAGATTTTGTACGCGATAACAACTTCTTCCCCAATGGTTCGAGCTAAAACAAGACAAGATTCTTTATTAACAGTAACACCAATGTCTGTTGCAGCTCCTCCATTTTCGTCGGTTACAATCTGCCCTTGCGAAACGCCATCACATAAAATCTCTACATGTACATTTTCAACAGCCCTAGTCTTTCTTAAGGCAATGACTGCGACGTTAAAAACGTAATTCTCTCCAGATTTCTGTGGCGGCGAAACTTGGAGATCAAGGCGTAGTTTTTGTTGTTCTGCCATAGTATTCTCCTTTTCCTGTTTATCTATGTTGATATTTTTATTTACAAATTATCTGGCTATATTTTAGCATGAGAGGGTAAATTTGTCAAATAGCAGAAATGCTGGTATTATTAGGGGAAATTAGCTCATAAAAGGGTTATGCCTCCGTGGCGGAACTGGCATACGCGCAGCGCTTAGGACGCTGTCCCGCAAGGGTTAGAGGTTCAAATCCTCTCGGAGGCACTAATATATCAAATACCAAAGGTCGTTTACTAAAAAAGATGAAATAAATATGGGTGGATCTTTTGAAAAACCTAATTTAACACCTGAAAAAGAAACACAAGAATATACCGCCTTTCAGATCGTAAAAAAATTCCGCGATCTAAAAAGTCCAAAAAGCGACAAGGAGCGGATAAGTGGTGAAAATTTGTGGAAATTTGTATAAAGAGCAAAAAAAGCGGTATGTGTAAATAAAGAAAAAAAAGCGTGTTTTGATTTTCAAAGTATTATTGACTGGGAAACTAGAAACCCGAATCTTTCTATAGGACAACTACTTGAAAAATCAGGAATTAACCCTAATGAAAAGTTTTTGATTGAGAGGGAAGAATAAGAGTATAAGCAGATAAAAACCCGTTGCCTAATTAAGTGACGGGTTTTTATTTTTCCTTCCTTCTTACTCCATGAAAAGCTTCATGAACTTCCCTTAATTCTTTGTTTGTGAGATGGGTATAGATTTGAGTCGTCGCGATATTCGCGTGGCCTAAGAGTTCCTGCACGGAGCGGAGGTCAGCGCCGTTCACCAACAAGTCGGTGGCGAAGGAGTGGCGCAAGAGGTGAGGGTGTACCTTTTTTGCGATGCCGGCTTTTCTCGCATAGAAATCAACAAGACGCTGAACAGCGCGCGGAATTATCCGCCCCAAAACTTTTGGAACTTTTGTTTTTGAAATACTCACAAAGAGCGCTTCTTCCGCATCCGTGCGTTTATCAAGATACGCTTTGAGCTTTTCCTTTGAAGTGGGGGAGAGAAACACGACACGCAATTTGTCGCCCTTGCCTCTAATTGAGATTTCCCCGCGCTTCCAATCAATATACCTATCAAGCGAGCAGAGCTCGGAAAGGCGGAGACCGGTCGAAAAGAGTGTTTCTAGAATCGCCTTATCTCGAAGCGCGCGCAAATCATTACTGATAGGAGCTTGAATAAGGCGCTCAAGCTCGTCGTAGCTTAATACTTCTATTTCCCGCCGAGTTACTTTCGGCAGTTCAATCATTTCGGGGGAGAGCACTTTCATCCCGCGCTTTATCAGATATTTCAGGAAACTTCGTATTGCGATAACGTAATAGCTTTGCGTTATTTTTTTAATGTCTCTTTTCGCGAGTTTAAGGCGAAAATCGCGGACTACATCCGACGTTATTTCGCGTGCTGATTTTATTCCTGATTTTTCTATGAAAGCTTTCAGATAGCGCCCGTAGTTTTCCTGCGTTTTTCGGGAGCGGTTTTTTTCAATTTCAAGATAAGAAAGGTAGTCCTGCATCAACTTTTCAATCTCAGTCATACATTCATTGTACAATATTGTGCGACACCCGTTAGAAACCGGGCTACGGCCCCGACGTAACCCGTCGGTGCCTGTTTCTAACGGGGCAAGCACTATTTCAGACTAAATTTTGACAAGCAAAATGAATTGAGGTACGATAGAAATATATTAATTATGCTTACAAAACGAAAGAAACAGACAGTTATTAAAGAGAGTCAAAAACATGAAAAGGATACCGGCTCAGCAGAAGTCCAAATTGGACTTCTTACCAAGCGCATCAGCGAGCTTGCGGACCACCTCAAAAAACACGCAAAGGACCATCATTCCCGGCGCGGACTCATTATGATGGTCGGCAAGCGAAGAAAATTTCTTCAGTATCTCCATAAGACGGACGAAAAGAAATACATAAAAATAGCCAAGAAACTTTCACTAGAATCATAACTTTGTATGCGAATTTATCCAAATCATAGAGTGGGGATTTTCATTGACGTTCAGAACATCTATCACTCTGCAAGAAATCTTTTTAACTCGCGTGTAAATTTTCAAGAATTAATGAAGTCGCTTGTTTCAGAACGCCCGCTTTTACGGGCTTTTGCTTATGTTGTGAAAAGTGAAACCGCGCTCGGTGAAGATTCCTTTTTTGACGCTCTCAAGAATGCCGGAATTGATTTGCGCGTAAAAGACTTGCAGGTATTTGCAGGCGGAATGAAGAAGGGGGACTGGGACGTAGGGCTTGCTGTTGACGCAATCCGCGCGGCGCAATCTCTTGACGTAATAATTCTCGTCACGGGCGACGGTGATTTCGTTCCGCTTATTGAATATCTCCGTTTAGGACTCGGGAAACAGGTTGAGGTCGCGGCATTTTCTAGAACTGCTTCGGCTAAACTCAAGGAAGCGGCCGATACGTTTACTGAAATTGAGAATATCCCGAAAATTCTTCTTAAAATAAACAAGAGGAAGCAAATGAGGAAGTAACTGAAATTAGCAACTGGAAATTTAATAGATGAATCTTAATCGCAAAATATACAAAACCACGCTCAACGGCGAGGAAATAAGTTTAGAGTTTTCTGAACTCGCAGGACAGGCAAATGCCGCGGTTGTCGGAAGATATGGAAACACGGCAGTTCTTGTTACGGTGGTAATGGGAAAAGAAGAAACCAATGGAGATTACTTTCCGCTTTCCGTTGATTACGAAGAGCGATTTTACGCTGCTGGAAAAATTATTGGAAGTCGTTTTATCAGGCGTGAAGGAAGGGCATCAGACGAAGCGACTCTTTCTGCTCGTCTTATTGACCGCGCAATCCGTCCGCTTTTCGACCAGCGCCTACGCAGGGAAGTCCGCGTTGTTGTAACAATACTTTCATACGATGAAAAGAACGACCCAGACGTGATAGGGCTTATTTCCGCATCCGCGGTTTTGTGTGTTTCAAATATTCCTTGGAACGGGCCAGTCGCCGGCGTTAAACTTTTTTCATCGGAATCTCGAGAATCTTCTGATTTTTATTTATCGTTTTTCGCGGGAACCGAGGATAAGATAAATATGATTGAATTTGAGGGAAAGGAGGTTCAGGAAAACTTCGCGCTGGAACTTTTCAATAAGGGGCATAAAGATATAAAAGACCTCATAAACTTCCAGAAAATGATTGCTGCTGAAATTGGAAAGAAAAAAGAAAACGATCTTTTTTCAAAACCAGACGAGAAAACACTGTCATTCGTCCGAAGCTTTTTGAGCGGGAGAATCGAAAGCTCTATGAGTGAAAAGGACGGACTTGATACTCTTAAAAAAGAATTATTTATAAAAGCTGACAAGGAAGAAGGAGTTGAAAAATCGCATATTGAAGGAATTTTTGAAAACGAGGTTGATGAATTCGTTCATAATCAGGCAATCAAGCACAACAAACGCCCCGATGGCAGAAAATTTGACGAAGTGCGCGATTTATACGCGGAAGTGGGAACTTTTGAACGGCTTCACGGCTCGGCAATTTTTATGCGCGGAGCGACGCAAATCCTCGCGGTTACAACACTTGGCTCGCCCGCGTTGGAACAGCTTGTTGAAACAATAGAATTTTCAGGGAAGAGGCATTTTATGCTTCATTATAATTTCCCGAGCTTTGCAACAGGGGAAACTAAGTCATCGCGCGGACCAGGTAGAAGGGAAATCGGTCACGGCGCGCTAGCATCAAAAGCGATTATCAATTTATTGCCGTCAAAAGAGGAATTTCCTTACACGATTCGCGTAGTCGCTGAAACGCTTTCTTCAAACGGCTCTTCTTCAATGGCATCAACCTGCGCCGCATGCCTTTCGCTTATGGATGCGGGCGTTCCGATAAAAAAACATGTTGCAGGCATCGCAATCGGACTAATGTCTAACCCTTCGGCAGGTTCCCGCCTACGCCTAGGCTTCGGCGGGCAGGCGGGGCAAGTGGGAGAATACAAAATACTCACCGACATTCAGGGACCGGAGGACCATTATGGCGATATGGACTTCAAAGTTGCGGGAACAAGAGATGGTATAACCGCTATACAGATGGACGTAAAAATTAATGGAATCAATGAAAAGATTTTTACCGAGGCGCTTATTGCAGCCCAAAAAGCTCGGGCGCAAATATTAGACGTTATGGAAAAGGCACTTCCTCACTATCGCGAAAACATTTCAAAATACGCGCCGATAATCATGAAACTTTTAATTCCGCAGGATAAAATCGGATTATTAATCGGCCCAGGAGGAAAAACAATTAAGGCGATTATTTCAGACTGCGGAGAGGGAGTTTCTATAGATATTGAGCAGGAGAAAGACGATGGCACTGTTTTTGTTTCAGGAACAGACCACGCAGCAGTCGAAAAGGCGTTTAGTATTGTAAAAAATCTTACGCGCGATATAGAGATTGGTGAAATAATAGAAGGGACTGTCATAAAAATATTGGAATTTGGAGCTATTGTAGACCTCGGTGGCGGAAAAGACGGAATGATTCATGTTTCTGAACTTAAAAACGGCTTTACAAAAAGCGTTGAGGAGGTACTCCACGTTGGCGACCATGTTACCGCGAAAGTAATTCGCGCCGACCCTGAAGGCAAAATTGGACTCTCTCTTAAGGCTCTCGCTAAATAACTTATATTATCCACAAGCACGCGGATTGCGTGGTGGTATAATAGTGGTAATGGATAATAATACTTTCCCTGGCGGGGGGATTCCGCAAGGCAACCGCACAATCAGCACTGGGGAAGGCGAGGTTCCTCTTGCGCCTCCAATTCAAAATGCGACGATGCGAACAATGAGTTCAGATATTAAATCTATGAAAGACAGCGGGGGAGGAGCGCCAATTCCTTACACTCCATCAATTGAAAAAAATATTCCTTCTTCACAAACACCAATTCCATCTACTCAACCTGCCGCTCCTATTCCACCAAAAACTCAATCTCCTTTTTCACAACCACCAAACAATCTCCCAACAAAAGAATCGTTTAGTTTTAGTGGAGGAGTTCCTTCATCTCCAGCTCCAATGGAGCAACAATTTCCTCCAGAACCTATAAAATCCGGAAGCGGCGCCGTTAAAGGCATAGTCGCGTTTCTCATAGTAGTCGCGATCGGGCTTGCTGGATATTTCTTTATATATCCGTATTTTTCCCCATCTGTTACGCCTCAAGTTCCATCAATTGTAGTAACAACTCCGCCGCCAGTAGAGCCGACAACTCCAGTAACCCCGCCTGAAACTCCTCTGCAACCTATTGTTCCGCCGTCGAAAGTCCTGACGCATACGTCGCTTTTCAGTGTTGCGGCTGACGCAACTACAGAAGCGCCAATGCGTATGTTTTCCATAGCTTCATTAAAAGAGGCGATTCCCTTTACGTCTGTTGACGTTCCAATACTCAAAGAGGTTGTTTTCCGCGCCGGAGAGCCTGATGGAAAAGGCGTAATTATCTTATTTGCAGAATTTGCGCAATTACTGGCCCCGCAAACATTCGCAGGCGACGTAACGAAATATTTTGAGCCAGATTTTACGTACTTCGTTTATTCTGATAAAAACGGCTCGTGGCCAGGATTTGTTGCGCGATTTTCATCGCAGCCAGATTTGTATAAAGAAGGCCTTGATGTTACTATTCCTGCCACAAAAACGAAGATTCAGGGATTGCTTGAGTCAGACGGTGGTGCTGTGTCAAACTTTTTTCTCGTTAACCCCGGAACAGCCCAGCATTGGAAAGACGGAAAAATAAATTCTGTTTCAACAAGATATTCAGCTTTCTCGCAAGTAGGAGCATCTTTTAATTACGGTTGGCTTCCTAATAATTTGCTTCTCATAAGCACGAGCTATAATGGGGCAAAAGAAGCAGTAAGGAGACTTGGGTTGTAAGGAGATAATAAAAATGAACAAGAAAAACAGCTATAAATAGGCTGTTTTTTCTTGCCTTGCGGACCTTTTTGAGAATGCTATACTAACCCAGATGAATAACACATTTAAAGAACGGGAAGAAAATCTTCTTGAAAAAAAACGGGAAATCGAGGAACAACTCGAAAAAATAGGCAGCGGACATGTCGATTTTGGAGATGATGTTGACCCGGATGAGGAAACAGAGGAATCAAACGAACTCACAAACCGGCTTGGAATGAAGCATATGCTTGAAGAACAACTTCGCGAAATAGAAAAATCTCTTGAGGAAATCAGGGAGTAGAAAAGAGCAGAAACCATGAGTTCAGTTTCAAGGCTTTACGCGGCCGGACTTGATGGAATATCCGCTGAACTTATTGATGTGGAGGCCGACCTTAATGTTGGTCTTCATTCGTTTAATATCGTCGGACTTGCGGATAAGGCCGTCTCCGAGGCGAAGGAGCGGGTTAATTCGGCGCTTAAAAACTCGGGAATAAAACCGCCGACGAAAGAGAACAGGAGAATTACGATAAACCTCGCGCCAGCCGATATAAAAAAAAGCGGAGCGCATTTTGATTTGCCGATTGCCGTCGCGTACCTTATTGCAAGCAACCAAATAAAACCTTTTAAAACAGACGATAAGATTTTTGTCGGAGAATTATCTCTTGACGGAAGCGTCAGGTCGGTAAGCGGAACGCTAAGCATCGCGCGGCTTGCCCAGAGAAAAAAAATTCCTTTCATATTCGTTCCAAAATCCAACGCGCCAGAAGCGGCTGTAATTAAAAATGTCCGGGTTATTCCCGTTTCGAACATCCGAGAACTTATCGAACATCTTGAAGAAACTAATATCATTCAGGAACAACCACTTACTGAAATCATTCCAGAACATTCTCCTTCCGCAGTTTTTCTATCGGATATAAAAGGAAATGAGGCAGCAAAACGCGCGTTGCTTGTCGCGGCAAGCGGGGGACATAATGTGCTTTTCTCCGGGCCTCCCGGCACCGGAAAAACAATGCTCGCCCAGGCATTCGCGTCAATACTTCCTCCGCCTACAATCGAGGAAAGCATAGAAATAACGCAAATTTATAGCTCTTTGGGACTTACCGCGACCCGGCCGTTTATAAGCTGGAGGCCGTTTCGTTCTCCGCATCATAGCGCTTCACTTATTTCGCTTATGGGCGGCGGTTCAGACCCGAAGCCCGGCGAGATTAGCTTGGCGCACCGCGGTGTTTTGTTTTTAGACGAACTTCCTGAATTTCATAGAGACGCGCTTGAAGGCCTCCGCCAACCGCTTGAAGACGGGAAAATCCATATAGCGCGGGCGAGGCGGGCACTTACATTTCCGGCGCGATTTACTTTGCTTGCCGCAATGAATCCATGCCCATGCGGATATTTCGAAGACACTGAGAAAGAATGCAAATGCACGGCGCATGAAATCGTACGATATCAGAAAAAAATTTCCGGGCCCCTACTTGACCGATTTGACATACAGCTTGAAATTCCCAGAATCCCAATAGAAGAACTGCAAAAAACGTCAAGAGAAAAAGACGACGAAATTTATCGCGGTAGAGTCCGCGGAGCGCGCGCGATTCAAAGAGAACGTTTTAAAAATTTACCCGGAATTTACGCAAACGCGGATATGAGTTCAAAACTCGTTGAACAGCATATTATACTCACCGGAGAAAGCGAGCAGTTCTTGCGCCGCGTTCTTGAGAAAAATTTTATCTCCCCGCGAGGATACTATCGCATTTTGAAAGTTGCGCGCACTATCGCCGATTTGGAAAACACCGAACAGGTTTTACCAAACCACATTGCCGAGGCATTTCAATATCGCGTGAAAACAGGGGAGTGATGATAGGCACTGGGAATTAGGCTTTAGGAAAGATGTTGTATACTAGAATAGTAATGAATCATAAAACTTCCGGACGAATTACTTTGTTTTCTTTGACTATAATTTCGGTTGTATTTGCGCTCGTCACTATATTTATTCTACCTCCAAAAGTAAGGGCATTAAGCATCTTTTCCCCATTTGGAGGCAAAATACAGTTCCCCGGCGTTGTGCCCGCTATAGGATGTCTTTCTATAAGAGCTGCCGTATTAGCGGCAACTGCGGGAAGTATAGATATAAGCGTAGACCAGATGAAGGTCGGCCCTCCTTCAAAAAAAACTTTTGGGTCCCTTAAAATAAATGGCGTGCAAGTTATGCCTCCACCGACAAATATTTATAAAGAGTCTCTTGGCGGCATTCCCAGAATTCCTCAAACTTGGGTACTGGGAAAATCCATTAATATTTGCGAAGTGTGTAACTTAGCGGATAATGTGCCGAGTGCCAGCGCAATTTGTAAGAAAATTCCAGGTATGGATAAAATTATTGACGCTGTCTGCGGGACAGTCGGAAGTTCTTGTCCTATTACAAACTTAGTTTATGAAATAGGCAGTGGAAAGTCGATATTTGGTTTTTAAGTTTTTCTAAACTAGAACATCGCCAGTATGTATCCCGACGAATATACCTACAACAATAGTCATACAAGCCGGCGTAAGCAGACGGTTTTTAGTAAGATAGCTTGTTAGTTTGGTTAGCCTAGTTGGCTTTTGTACACTATGACGCGTCATAGCGTGCTAACCTGGCTTTTATTTCATTGACTTTTGAGCAATGGAAATTAAAAATCCAATCAGAAGTGGGTTATTGTTCGTTATTCATTGTCTGTTGTTAGTTGTTAGTTCGTTTCTTTCTTGCTTATTGTCGGAGTTGAAACATTCGGCAAAATCAAAGTTCCTTGGCCTGAAACCAATATGTCGGCATAAGACGGGTTATAAACTTTTATCAAATTTTGGTCCGCGTTATATCGCTCGGCTATAAGTTCAAGTGTGTCTCCTTCTGACACGTTATAAATACTTCCAGACACCGGCAAAATTGAGAGTGTTTTGCCCGGAGTCAAGCGCGAACCAATCCCGGGATTCGCCGCTTTTACTGTTTCAATCGAAATTCCAAACTGTTTCGCGATCCAACTTATCGTATCTCCCCGCTTTATTTTATACGAGCGAATGCCTTCCTCTTTTTCTGAAAGCGTGGTAAACGGGTCAAGTATTCCAATGACTGCCGACGCATGAAGAACCGCGGAGTTGCCGTTTGAATTTATAGAATGCGAAAGCGGCTCCATCACTGAAGCCGCGCTTTTTTCAACACTCCCAATATTTTGTTCGTTTGTTTCAATTTCATTGCGTTCAAACATAACACTTTCCCTATACGCTTTTGTCACTGAATTTATTCCTATCGCGCATATAACAAAAATGGCGAGCCAAAAAGGCGCCGTCTTTAAAATACCCTTACTTAGGGAAGAAATGTGTAGTAGGATACTAATAAAAATAAGTATAACATGGACACTAACGAATAACTAATAACATATAACTTACTACTAAAACAAAAGAAAACAAAACTAAAAATTACTACCATGCATTCTAAAAAACATCTTGGACAATATTTTTTAAAAAATCCTGAAATACTGCGTATTTTGGCGGATTCCCTTAATTTAAAAAGCGGGGATTTAGTCATTGAAATAGGACCCGGGCATGGAGAACTCACGGAGGTACTGCGAATGATGAATTATCTCCCTACGGGAGATGTCCCGAAGGGACATGAATTAAGAATTATGGGGATAGAAAAAGACACGGAGCTCGCCATGGAACTGAAAAAGAAATTTCAGAAGAATAAAAACATAGAAATTATTTGCGGCGATATTTTAAAAATTCTTCCAACTATACCTCATCCGTATAAACTTGCCGGAAACATTCCTTATTATATAACCGGGCATCTTCTGCGAATAATCAGCGAACTTAAAGAAAAACCTGACATCGCGGTTCTCACAATACAAAAAGAAGTGGCTGAACGGATTTGCGCCGTTCCGCCTTCAATGAATCTTCTTGCCGCAAGCGTCCAGGTATGGGCGCGTTCAAAAATAATCCGCACAGTTTCAAAAAACGAGTTTTCTCCGCGCCCAAAAGTTGATTCCGCCGTTATTAAACTCATCACGCTTCCTAAAAATAAAAGTCTTACTACTGAATTTTATTACCCATTCATCCGCGCACTTTTCAAACAACCGCGAAAAACGGTTTTAAACAATTTAAAGACTTTTAAAATCCCGCAGGAAACTCTTCTCGGACTGCTAAAACAGCATGGTGTTGATCCGCACTCCCGCCCACAGGATTTAGACGTTCAAACTATTAAAAATCTTGCCCGTGATGTTGTATAATTAAAGAACAAAATGTTTAAAAACAGGAGGTTTGTTATTGCGATTTTTATTATCCTTCTAGGGACCGGGGTATCTTTGTGGATTTTGAGCTCAAAAGCCGGAAACAAAGGCATTGCATCGCTTTTTGAGATTGCCGGATTGGGCGCCGATTCTGGTCGTTTCGCGATGGCCGAAGGAATAAGTTTAAATTCCGGTTCAAGTGGAAATAATTTAGATGAAGGCGAAAATATTACAAATAAAATATTGGACCGGTATACGCAGGAAATCTTTAAAGCAAATAAATCGGGAGTAGGAGTGGTGGCCGGCTCTCAAATAGCGATACCAAATGAAACAGTGCTTGAAAATATAATGGGAGAAGAACTTTCGAAGGGGCTTACTATAAAACTATTTGAAACAAAAGATATTAAAATTTCCGAAGACAGCTCAAAAGAAGCGGTTTTGGCGTATTTTGATAATCTTCAAAAAGCAAACGATAGCGGTTCTAAAAAAGATGTTGAAAATCAATATTTCACGGCGATTGACGAAGCGGTATCAGAACAGGGTACGGAGATGCTGCAAGAATATCTAAACACGATATCACAGCGAATTACCGCGCTGCTTGCGATTACGGCGCCAAGCAATTTAGCTTCTTTCCATCTGGGCCTTATAAACGCCTGGCAAAAAAGACTCGCAGTCGGAAAAACAATTATAGAAAGCGGCGGGGACATAATGAAACCGCTTGCCGCCATTGATATGCTTACTGGCATCATAGAAGAAGAGGAACGGTTAATAAAAACTTTGGAAAATACGCTTGCCAATATACCGGCATAAATACCACAGTAATGAAAACTTCAATTTTAAAAATTATAGCTTCAGGAGTTCTTTTTGCATTGTTCAGTACCAGTTTTTTCTTCGTATTACCGCAAACACAATATGCGTACGCCGTTGGGGAAAGCGATGTTCCTGAATCTGGCTTAACTTCAGGAGGTGAAAGCGGCACAGGATCGCCGGCTACTGAAAGCGCCGAACCAAGTAAAAAAGTGTGTTTTATTGGCGCTGGTCTTGATGTGTTAATTAAATTTGGTGTCGGTAAAATAACTAACTGGGCGAAAAGTTTTTTGGGGTTAGGCACTAAGGTACCAACAGACGATTTAAGCGCTCAAGGATTAATTACAACAAATACCATTGCGGCATGCGTTAGGGAGGTACTTGCAAAAGCCGCAAAAATAGCTTATCTAAAGTTTAAGAAACGGCTTCTTGACCGCGTAACAAATGATACGGTCGCGTGGATTAATGGCACATTTCCAAAAGGGTCTCCAAAATTTGTTACCAATTTCGGCGATGTGCTTAAAGAAGCGGGGGACGCGGCAATCGGCGACACACTTATTCAGCTCGGCGCGGGAGATCTTTGTTATGGACTTCGGTTTGACCTTAATCTAAGACTCCAGCAACCGCCTCAATTTAATGAAGCGGTTAATTGCACGCTCTCTAGGGTTATTGATAATGTTGAAGCGTTTCGAGACGATTTTACGCAAGGCGGATGGCTTGGCTATTACGAAACGCTCAAACCGCAAAATAATCCAGTAGGTCTCGCGTACATGACAAATGAGTATATGGTAGAAAGTAGAAAAAAACAAGAAAGAGAAGCTGAACTTAAAATTAGTAACGGATTTAAGTCTGATGAGTACTGCGAAGAATGGATTTTGTACGCATATATAGATGAAGCTAAGAAAGACGTTACAGTAAAGAAACTTGATATTAATAAATATCCTGATCCATACAAGAAGATCATAGTTAATAAGCAGAAAGGTGATAGTTATGAATACAACGCTAATCGCGACGGGATAATTCCCCCTAACGCGGAAGGTCCGCAATGGGAGTGTAATAGTAAAAAAATCGGCACACCCGCAAGCACAATAGCGGCAGTAGGAATAAAAGCACTCACTTCTGATACTGATTATCTTATTAATGCCGACGACTTAACTCCTTATATCAACGCGATATTTGATTCAGCGACAAACCGGCTTATTAAGGTTGGTGTAAAAGGTCTTCGCAGTAAGATGTCAGATTTATCCAGTAAAAAAGATTATGAGGCGCGCAAACCTATAGATCCAAATAAACCTGACCCCAGAAATACAGTCACTGAAGAAATCAAGGGCGCGTATGCAGGCGCGATAAATACAACAGAACTTGGTGAGGAAGGTTATGTGGATTTACCACCACCGCCATCATTACCAATGCCAGATGTAGAAAATTCATCAAATAACGAAGGCGTGGGATATAATACACAAGACGCGGCATCTACAGATGCATTAAGACTTGAAGTTCAGACATTAATATCTAAAGAATTTAGCCCAAGGGGTTATGAAAGCAATTATGATTCAATACCATACAAACTAAACCAATGTCAACTACTAGCTTTTAATGGTGGGTGTGAAACAACAAAAAAAGCTCTTAAAAACACTTTCAGCTCTATTGATTCGAAAAATATCCAAATACCTCAAATGAGTTATAAAGAACTCATTGACTTAAAAACAACACTAACAAGTATGAATGAAAATTTCACAAAGGAACTTTCATCTTGTAGGGCTTCTGGTAATGATTATAAGTGTCCCGCGCAATAATTATGCGATTATTCTCAAAAACTAACTTGATTTTCGCGGTGATTTTTATCGGCGTTGTTTTTTTATTAATTGCGCCATTACCCGCAAAAGCTCAATTATTTCCTTCAGTTTCTGATATTGTCGGAGGAATTGTCGATATTATTGGTTATGCTATAAATTTCGTTTTCGGCCTTATACTTATTTTCGCCGGAAAGGCTGTAGATATAATGTTACAGCTTAATTTTGACATTCTTAAGAGCAGCAACAAGATAGTGCTTATCGGATGGACAATCGTTCGCGATTTAACAAATCTCGGATTTGTCCTTCTTTCAATTATTATCGCAATCGCGACTATTATCCGGTATCAGGAGTACGCGGCAAAAACGCTTTTACCAAAACTTATTGCGGTCGCGATTCTCGTGAATTTCAGCCTTGTTATCGCGGGCGCGGTTATACAGTTTTCAAACGTACTAACTAATTTTTTCATAAGCCAGGCAACCCAAGGACGCAGTTATTCCGAGTCGCTTGGCGGAATCCTTAACCCGCAAAAAATACTTTCTCCAAACCCAGACCCAGAGCCACCCGACCCACAAACATCGGGAAGCGGATTTGCGTCGCTTATTATTAGAATAGCAACTGTAGCATTTAATATCGCTTTTACCGCAATCGCGGCGATTACCATGCTTGCTTTCGCGTTTATGCTTCTTTTACGATACATCTACCTAAGCTTTCTCCTTATACTCGTTCCATTTATCTGCCTTTCTTACGTATTTCCCGCGCTTAAAGAATACTGGAGCAAATGGATGACTAGTTTTACAAAATGGCTTCTTTTCGCTCCGGCGCTTTCATTCTTTGTCTATCTTGCTTTTGTGGCAGCAGAGCAGTTTAGTGTAAATCCAATAATAAAATCAGCTGCCATATCTGGCGGCTTTAAAGACTTATTTGATATAGGCATTCAAATGATTGTACTTTGCGGGATTCTTTTAGGCGGACTTATAACAGCGGAGTTAATGGGAATAATGGGGGCATCAGCGGCGCTCGGCGCGGCAAAGGGTCTCGGCAATGGGGCTAAACAATGGGCGGGAAATAAAGCAAGGCGAGGCGCGGCAGTAGTCGCTAAAAGCGTTCCTGGAAAGTATATCAGTGGAAAACTAGTAAAAACAGGAGAAGATTTAAAGAAAGTGTCTGCAAAAGAGGAAACTAAATCTATCTTTACTAAAGAGGGGTGGAGTCGCGGCAACTGGAGAAAAATTGCCAGAAATGTAATTTCAGCACCAATTAGAAAACCTATTAGTGGTTTGGGTAAAATGGCTAGTGAAACAGGTAAGAACATTCAAAAGACCGATGTGGATAAAATGCCAAATTCTGTCTCACTTATGGGGTCCATGCTTAGAGGCGCAGGCAAGGGCGCTGGCCTTGATATTGGAAAAACCAAAGAAATAAAAGACGAGGGGAAAACAAAGGATCAGCTTAAAAAAGAGATCGATGCTAGGAAGCAGGTACGCGATGAAATGTCTAAAAATGGAAGTAGTACGGTATTGATTGACGAACAGATTAAAAAACTTCAAAGCGAATTTAATAAAATCCGAGAGAATGAAATTCATGTTGAACTTAGCGGAGTAGAAGATGTCAGTGAAAAACTTAAGGGCTTGATTAAAGATAGAGAAGAGCTTAATAACAAACCTGATACACCAAAAAGAAAAGATGATTTAGAATCTTTGAATTTTAAAATTAAAGTTACTGCATCCATTGCTGAACAACAGCAAAAAGCGCAGGCGCAAATAGATAAGGCGCTAGGAAAAGAACAAGGAGGTGGCCTCGAAACTAAAAATTTTAACGTCGAAGATGCAAAAAAGGCGGGGGAGAATAAGAAAATAATAGTATAAATGGACTATTCACTTTTCACCGAAAAAAATCTTACAAATCGATACGACGAGCTTCCTGAACATATTCAGGACTTGCTCTCAAACGAGCATACCGACAAGGTTGTCATGCAGATTGGAAAATCGCATTACCTAAATCGCGAAAAAATTGAGCTTCTTAAACAGCTTGTGGGATTCGTGCTTCTCGGCTTTCTTGACATGCGGGATTTGCGCCAAGAACTTATTGAACGCGTATACATGAACTTTGAACACGCGACCGCGCTTTCGGACGACCTTGGCAATGAAATATTCAATGAGATTAAGGGTGACCTCGCGCAAATTTATATGCCGATTGAAGAAGAACTGGCGATGCAACAAGGCGAGGCGCACATTACTTCTCCGCGAATTGAAGTTATGGAAAAAGAACCGGAAGAAATTCAAGCTTCAGTTCCAATAATTGGCGGGAAAACTTCTGCAACTAAAAATGATAGCGACGCCCCGCTTATACTTCAGGAGACCAAACCGGTTTCTGTTGAAGCTGGCGAGCGCGGAAAAATGCCGTTCAAGGATTTTTCAAAGTCTTTCAGCTTTTTCTCTAAGAGAACACCATCAGACGAAGCGCAAAACTCTCCAATAAAGGCAAAAATTGAGGCGCCTAAAGGAGAACGCGTCGTACATTACAGTGAACTTAACTCGCCAAGCAGTGGGCTTAGTCATGGAGGCGGAGGTTTTATCAACCTTGAAACGTTCGGCGAAGTTTCCAAGCTAGAAACAGTAAGTGAGCTGAAAGAAATTCCAAAACCTTCTGGCAAAGTTCCAATGCAAGAACCGACTTCTGAATCTCCGATAGAAGAGCTGACTTCTGATATTCCGGATTTACACAAGAAGCCCACCTCGCCCAAAACTCAAGAGCAGGGTACAATGAAAAAAGTTGTTCTTGAAGGAAATACGATTAACCTGCGAAATTAAAATATGGCAACATTCCAAGTTCCGCAATTTATTGACGAAAAACCTAAAATTGTAGGCTCGCTGACGCTTCGCCAGTTTTTATATATTGCCGGAGCGTCACTAGTTAGTGTAATATTGTTTAATATTTTCAACTTCTTTTTTTGGATGCTCGTAACGGTTATTCTCGGCGCTATCGCGATTTCATTGGCGTTCGTAAAAGTAAACGGCCAGGAACTTTCGGAAGTCGCGTTAGCGGGATTTTATTATATGTGGAATCCAAGAACTTACACATGGCAAAGAATGGCGAAAAACATGGACGTTTCCGATTTAGAGCGCATAAAAGCGACAAGAAACGCGATGAGTATCCAGGATAAGATTAAATCAATGACTATGCGAATAGCGACCGGAAAAATTTTCTCCGATTTGTCCGATAAAAAAGTAAGCGTTGAAAAATTTCAAACTATCACGCGAATCACCGGCGAAAAAGTCATGGCAAAGCGAATTGATTATTAATCGTCTATAATGAAGTAACTTGAAGATTATGGAACCCACATTGCCGACACAAAAGTTTGTAAGCGTTAAAGAGGTGAAAAACGGCGTCATTTACCTTAAAAATGGAGGGATGAGAAAAATTCTTATCGTGAGCGGATTAAATTTTGATTTAAAATCAGAAGAAGAGCAGGAAATGATTTTAAATACATTCCAAAACTTCCTGAATTCGCTTGATTTTTCGGTCCAATTTTTCATCCATTCAAGAAAAATTAACATTGATAGTTATTTGGAAAAAATGCTCGCGCGCAAAAACGACGAACAGAACGAGCTTCTCAAAATTCAAATCACTGAGTACGTCGAATTTATCAAGTCTTTCGTCGAACAAAACGCGATTATAGATAAGTCGTTTTTCATTGTCGTTCCCTACGAACCAACCGCGCTTATTTCTAACGCCAGCGGATTTTTAGGCGGGATTTTAGGGAAGAAGCCGGTAGCGGCGGAAGCGAGGCGAACGGAAAAAGAAAATGTCGAACAACTTGAACACCGCATAGAACAGGCCGTAAGCGGTCTTGAGCAGATTGGCCTTAGGGTTGCCGGGCTTGAAGACGATGAAACAGTTGAACTGCTTTACAACCTTTATAATCCGAAACTTGTCGAAAAAAAAGACCTAGAAATAACAAAAAATAAATAATGGACATTAAAATACCAAAACCGTACGAAGCGTCTCCGGAAGAAGACATTCCAAATGTCATAGCTCCCGCCGGCATTGAAATCAGTTCAAACTATATCAAGCTTGGCGATTATTACGCGAAAACGGTATTTATTTTTACATATCCAAGATACGTATCGAGCGGGTGGTTTTCTCCAATTATTAATTTGGCGCAAATGATGGATATTTCTATTTTTATCCACCCAATGGATACCACGTTAGCGCTTAGAAATCTTAAGAAAAAAATCACGCAAATAGAGGTGGAACTCAATGAACATGACGAAAAGGGGCTTGTTCGCGACCCGGCGCTTGAGACCGCGCGCGAAGACGTTGAAAATTTGCGCGACACGCTTATGCAGGCAAGGGAACATATTTTTAAAGTCGGGGTTTATATTACTTTTTACGGCTCGAGCATAGAAGAATTGGATAAACTTGAACATGCCATTGAGAATATACTTGAGAGCAAACTGGTTTATTTGAAGCCCGCGCTTTTTCGGCAAATTGAGGGATTTACATCAATCCTTCCGCTTAATCAGGATCAGCTTCAGATTCACACACAGCTTAATTCCGGTCCGGCATCGTCTTTATTTCCGTTTGTCTCGCCAAGTTTAACTTCAGAAAAGGGAATTCTCTATGGAGTAAACCTTCACAATAGCGGGCTTGTTATATTCGACCGCTTTTCGCTTGAAAACGCGAATCAGGTCGTGTTCGCAAAATCCGGCGCTGGAAAATCATACGCGACAAAATTAGAAGCTCTTAGGTCGCTTATGCTTGGAAACGACGTCATAATAATCGACCCTGAGAACGAATACGAAAATCTCGCGAATGCAATCGGTGGAAGTTATTTCAAAATTTCTCTGACATCTGAAAGCCATATTAATCCGTTTGATATTCCTATCGTTCCAAAAGGCGACGAGCCGGCAGATGTGTTTAAATCGCACATTTTGAATCTCACGGGACTTGTAAAACTTATGCTTGGCGTTATTACACCAGAGGAAGATGCGATGCTTGACCGCGTAATTACCGAAACCTACGCGTCGCGCGACATTACTGCTGAAAATTTCGGGTCTATTAAAGATTTAAATCCTCCTCTTTTAGGCGACTTGCAAACTATCCTTCAAAACACCGAGGGAGGGAGGGGGATAGCCCAGCGCCTTGATAAGTTTGTTCACGGGTCATATTCCGGATTCACCAACGCGCCAACCAATGTTGATGTTAAAAATCGCCTTATCGTTTTCTCAATCCGAGACCTTGAGGAAGAATTGCGGCCAATAGCTATGTATATCGTTTTAAATTTCGTATGGAACCTTATCAGGTCGCAACTAAAGTTGCGCATACTCATCATTGATGAGGCGTGGTGGATGATGAAGTACAAAGACAGCGCGGCGTTTCTTTTCGGCCTCGTAAAGCGCGCGCGAAAATATTATCTTGGAATAACCACAATAACGCAGGATGTCGAAGACTTTATCAAGTCTGATTATGGCCGACCGATTATAACAAACTCGTCGCTCCAGCTTCTTATGAAACAGTCGCCGACGAGTATTACTTCTGTCGCTGAAGCATTCGGCCTTACCGACGGGGAAAAAGCATTTCTTCTTGAATCCGGCGTCGGAGAGGGGTTGTTCTTTGCCGGACTAAAACATGTCGCGCTAAAAGTGATAGCTTCTTACACGGAGGACCAAATTATAACTACAAACCCGGAGCAAATGCTTGAAGCCAAGGGAATAGACCAGCCATAACAGTATATTCGCGTTATTTATGATTGAACCTAAAAAATTTTCATCTTCCGAGATGGTTATTGGAAGTCTTGCGACTCTCACTGTTGACGGGTCATGCGCGATTCTTGACTGGCTTATCATAGGAATTTTTGTCAGCCCTATTATAAGGAGTGGTGTTACGCTCGGTTTTTGGATGTGGTTTAAAAACAAAGGCGATAAGAATTCGAAAAAAGCAAGCAGTCAAATCGCGAAATATTCGGCAAATCTTATACCCTCAATTCCAACAACGCTTTCCGTGTTTCTTGTAAGCGCAATTCTTCACAACCGCAGAGTTTCTAGGGGAGTTAAATGAAGCTCCACGGCCGTAAGGCCGTGGTATTAAAGCGGAATTCTTCCGAAGCTATCCTGCGCTATTTCATAGCTACGGAGTAGCGATGGATAGCCAACCCTCCTTCGCTAAAACTACGGAAGGGTTCTCCTCGCCTTCATCCCACTGGCTTACGCCTGGGTTTTTGGCCTACTCCGCCGAAGTAGCTTTGGCTACGAAGGCTGGGCGGCGAAGGAGAATAAGGTATAATAAGCAGGATGCAACTCGCAAAAATCGCAACGTTTTTGCTTCTTATCGGATTTTTCTTCGCGCCTTTAAAAATAGTTTCAGCGCAAGCGGGCGATTCCGCAATTGTTACGTGGGAAGCAAATAATTTTTATCCTGCCGATTTTGAAGGGAAGCCGCAAACAACATTCAGAACTCCGATTACGGTGTCTGTTGAAGTTGTCCGCGCGGGAAAATTATTAAACATAACCGGCACCAATATCGCGTGGTATGTTGATGATTCTTTTATGGACGAGGGCGTCGGGAAAAAGAGCATTACATTCAACACGCGCAATGTATACGGCGAAGGGCATCTTTTAAAAATCCAAATTGAAAGAACCGAAGGCACGATAGAAGTCATAGAGCGGATTCCCGTCGCGAAACCGCGGGTTGTCATAGAAATTCCATACTTGAACTCAATCATATCGGCGCAAAGTAAAGCGACGATAAAAGCGATTCCATATTTTTTTACCAACACCTTGCTTAGCGGGCTTAAATTTTCATGGGATATAAACGGCTCCCGGCAAAGTTCAATAGGGGATAACGTCCTCTCCCTTAATATCGGAACGCCGCAGGCGGCCAGCCAACAAACGCTTCTTGTTACCGGAACTATTCAAAACAATATTTCACAAACCGAGTTCTCAAACACATACACTAAACTATATATTAGATAATTTATTTTATGAAAAAGTTTGTTGTTTTTATACTACTATTCTCCGCGGTTATGCTTGTTTCTTCAAGCGCTTACGCGGCGGTTGAAATTAAATATGGCAGCCCTTCCGCTAATTCTTCTACTTCTACCATAGTTGATGTCAATTTCCCGTGCCCGTCCGGCGATATCGGGGGAGTACCGTGCATTCAAGGAGTCACTAAAGACACGTCATTTATAGATTACATTATAAAACTGTATCAGTTTGGAATCGCGATTGCCGGTATTTTAGCAGTCGCAATGATTGTAGCCGGAGGAATATATATGTCAGCAACTGGAAATATTGATAAAAAGAGCGAGGGAAGAGAGATGATTAAATCCGCCATATTTGGCATCCTTATTCTTTTTGGGACTTATTTGATTCTTAACACTATCAATCCGGAACTCGTAACACTCAAGACATCAGTGCCGTTCAAAGTAGTTGTTCCTAAAAAAGCCGCGGATGAGAAGGCTCAAGGATGCTCCGACCTGAAAACTATTAAATATTTACACACCGAAGAAAATCCAGATAATAATAGTGGATGTTTTTATAACAAGGTTATAACAAAAAAAGCTTTAAAAATCAGTGATACAAATTATTATAATCTTAGTTGGTATAATTTTTCTTGGAAAATACCAATGGATTCAAAAATATGGAGTTACCCATATTATTTAAAGAGTACAAAAGAAAATCCAGGAGGACCCGGCACCGCAGCGTGTTTAATTTATGCCTATCTAGAGCCTGATAAAACCAGCATCCAGGAAATTTCTTTAAATAGCAACGCAATAATGTGCTCAAACGCAGAACAAGATAATACAGTACAAGGAGGGGTTTCTTTAAACACCGCCGACGCTTTGATTCGCAAAGAGTTAGAAAACGCAGGCATTTTTATAAATAAAGACCCTTGCCCTAATCCGCAAGAAACTAACTGTACATCAGTCGCCGGATTACCAAGAAATGCGATTGATTTTCTTAAAACACTTAAACAGAGTTGCACGGCTTATATAATACCGACTTATGCCGTTCTGGGTGGTACTAAAAAGGGCTCAACTCCAGTTAAAACTAATTGCCTTATTACAGTTACCGGAGGAACAGAAAAGGGACATTTAACACACGGGCCCGGAGAACCAGTGGTGGATCTACGGATTAATTTTCCTGGGTTAGATGCAGTAAGTAATTATGATAATCAAATGTCTATTGCGAAATATTTATCTAAAGATCCTAGTGTAAATGTAATTTGTATGCCTTCTAGTAGACCTAATGCGCCTGGAGAAGACTTGGTTGACTATAAAAAGAATTGCGAAGTAGACGAAGGAGATCATATTCATTTTAAATTAAAATGACAGCAAAATATAAAATTATAATTGCAGTTCTTTTTCTTCTTATTGTTACGCTAATAATTTATCTCATCTGGTTTCGAGGCGCACCAAGTTCACCATCAGTAGACCAGATTCTTTCTTCTGATTTTCCAGTCGGTACGCTTCCGACATCAGACATAGATACTGGAATAGTCGCTGATATAAGCACCACTACAATTAGCGACGCAAACGCAAGCAGTACGGAAGAAAAAAATGTTCTTATCCAGCTAAGCGACATCCCCATCTTTGATTATTGGGCGAATGAGGGCGCGCAAGAAGCGTACTATCTCACAGCCGACGGGAAGGTTTTCTCCGCGAAAGAGGGGAAGGATATAGAAATCTCATCACAGCCGTTTTCAGCTTTAAATTCTCTTGAACCGAACATTAAGGGCGACCGCGCGCTTCTAGCCTTTGGGAATCCGCGCTCTCCGCAATGGGGCATTTTTGACGCTGTGGACAAGGCGTGGAGACCGCTCCCGTCTGGAATTATTACCGCGACATGGGGCGCTAAGGATAATGAGGTTATAGCGATTATAAGCGCTTCTAATGGCGGAACATCTCTAGGTACTTACGACGCTTCTAAAACCCCGCCATCGTTTAAGGCATTGATTCAGGATTTCCGTTTTCACGATGTTAAACTTACATTTATTTCTCCGACAAGTTTGTATATTGCCGAAAAGCCATATCTTTCGCTCCAAAACAGAATTTGGCTTCTTAATACAAAAACACTCGCATTTAATACAATCAGAAAAGGGGAAAGCGAGCTTTCAGTGCATTGGTCGCAGGATAAGACAAAAACCTTTGTCGCAAACTCGTCGCAGTTCCAAATTTATGCCAGTAGCACGTTTGCCGATATTTTCCCGGTGCCTTTTAAAACTCTCGCGCAAAAATGCGAAGGGCATTTTTCAACAATTACCTGCTTCGTTCCGCAAAACACGGATTCCATCTCCGCTGATTCCAGCTTATTGGATTCATTCCTCACGAACAAAAAGTTTTTTGACGACGCTTTATATGTAATGAACACTGCGTCCGAATCTATGAAACAGATTAATGTTTCGGAATTAAATAATTCCCAGCCCATAGACGCGAAAAACCCGCGCATCGCGGGTTCATATCTTTATTTCGTAAATAAATTTGATAACTTTCTCTACCGGCTTACTTTAGCGCAAGAGTGAAGCTCCCCCTGGCTTATGCTAGCAGCATCTTCAGATGCTGCGCTGTAG